>WLWD01001985.1_pt1 | contig 87746 bp, 64 predicted proteins | sample 6712731 | NCBI WGS metagenome assembly WLWD01 (sample SAMN12718690, study PRJNA576275) | sponge metagenome | isolation source: marine sponge | host: Mycale hentscheli | place: New Zealand: South Island, Marlborough, Capsize Point | collected 2014-11-01
TTATTTTAAAGTAAAAAGCAACCAGTGAGTACCAGACAGTAAAGTCCTTAGTGGACCAAAATCAACAAGACTGAGAAACAGCAGGCATATTCCTGCCAGTATTGATTAGGTGAAGTCAATGTGTAGTAAACTGGGCGGGGCTTTCATGCAGCTGCAATAGTTCTAAAAAGAGGCTACCATGAATGACAGCTGTTGTTGCAGTAATATCAGGTTGATGTATGTAAATCATTCTCACACATCAATAATCAACAACTAACTATATGTAGCAGAAATCTAATGAATGGCGGGCAATTGCCACCAGAAACAAACAACAATAGAATCACTCCTTACTTCTCCACAACATCCAGTGATGCAGAGTCATTACTTTTTGACACTTCCTCATTAGGGAACTCTCTGACTGACCTTATAATCTTCTAAATAAACACAGTACCTATTCCCTAAAAATAGCTCATAAAGAATGAGTCACTAACCTGGTAGAAATTCAGAGCTGTGCAATACAGGCGACTTCCATCTTCTGTGGTTAGGATGAAGTCCACGAACGCAGGAGGTTTGGGAGAGAATGTGAGGTACCATCCTAATGGCTGACAGAACTGTGGGCAGGGCAAAGGCATAATGGAAATAATTATAGCATTAGTAAAAGATAATAAATAATAAAAACAACTATAACAACAATCATTTACATGGAAAGTTGACAAAAACAATGGGTAGAAATAGTTTAAGTGGAAGTTGTTATTAAAGCAATTGTTGGAAGTGAAAGATAACAGCAATATAACGAGAGATAAAAACTCCAAAGGAAATACACACAACCAAAAGAAAACAATAGCCTCCCTCTCTCTCTCGTCCCCCTTCTTCTGTTCTAAGTCAACAAATACCCACTTCACTGACCTACTTTTTTTGTCTCACAGCCTTCAGTGCATATGGTACGTGAGGGTTACATACTCATCCTGTCCTGATATCTGTCGTTCATTCGTTCATTCATTCATTCATTCGTTCATTCATTCATTCGTTCATTCATTCATTCGTTCATTCATTTGTTCATTCATTCATTTGTTCGTTCATTCATTCATTTGTTCATTCATTCATGAACTTTGCCTGTCAACAGAGGATCTTGGCAAAGGCAGCCTGTGAAGCTTCAGTCAAATTGTAACACTCAGCTACACCAGATGGTTTGACTTCTCTTGTTAAAAAATCAGTCATTGCCCCACCACAATCGTGTGAGCATATAATTTATTTCACACCATAGCTATTCACTTTATAACAAGTTTCGATAGAGTTGTACTACATGTATTTAATGTGCTCCTACTCATCTCTAATCTCTCCAGAGGTGAGAATAAGATTAGAAATTCTAAACCGAAAGTGGTCTGCAGTAATGCCTGCGTTTAATGTTTATGTAAAACAGGTATGAAAGAATATTTCTTTATAAGTCACACATGAATATGAAGGAATATGTCCAATAGTTCTTTCGTCTCTACAATGATCCCCCCCCTCTTGTAATGACTTTAACACATCACGGACAACTAGCACTGATGAGCCTAGCACCACTGGAGGCTCTAGTGCTATGTACTTCAGTGAAACTACTAATATGAGTTAATCCTCTCTTTTTCTGATCCGCATTTCTAATCACTTCACTCTATTGAATCTCCCAATCTACAGGTTTACCCTACCAGAGAAGTCATCAGGTTTACCCTACCAGAGAAGTCATGGAAACTTAGTTCTACAGTTGGTTGCACAGAAAGGCTAAAGAAATTAATTATTAACATTCCAAACAGGCACAATAAATTCAACTCATGCTATTTGATCAATTGTGCCCCCATCGTGATGACCTTTTCCTACCAACAAACAACAACAAAATCAATGCATACGTCAGTCTCATTTTCAAGGAATGATTCCTTTTAAACTATAGCAGCAGCTTACACACACTACACGTAAACTAACACTGAGTGGACAAACATTCTCTGTAGACCAGAGAAACCTCTCCACCACACAACAAGCTGAGACCACAGACAGGGTTCCATGCAGAAATTTCTCTAAAGGGAAAGGGGAGGGGTGGGGGACATCAGAGCTAGAGGGTGGGGCTATAATAATTATTAGATGTGTACACATGCAGCAATTAAAAAAAAATGGATCGACTTAAAGAGCAAATGATCTCACGAGTCCTATTTAGTGCATTTTAACAGCGACATTTACAAGCAATTAGAGTTTCTAGATCATCTCCCTTTACCCACTACCCGTATGAATATTTGGATATTATTGGACAGCAAAACCAGAGCATTCAATAGTAACCGTAGAGATGCTGACAGCACATCTACTCCAGTCACACATGTGCATACAGCTGCTACTCTCCAGCCAAGGGAACAGCGTGGGTTTGTGCCAGAGATTACAACACAGACTACCAACTAAGAGCCGATGATGGTCGTCTTCCTGCTCCGATAATGTGAATTTCCCTGTGGACTAGGAAGACGGAGTAGCCGCAATGTGGGGATATACTGGGAGAGACAGCAAACACAAACCTCCATGGAGACAGATGAGGTGAGGAAGACAAATATCAACTTCCCTACACTTATTTATGGACAGGAGGAAGGCCCAGTAAATAAAATAACGTTCACATCTCGTCTTCTCCACCACAAGTATAACCAGTGTTGCTTCAACAATGATTTATGTTGCTTCAACAATGATTTATGTTGCTTCAACAATGATTTATGTTGCTTCAACACAGGGAGGCTGTAGTACTATTAGTCATCACTATTCATAATACACATTGGACCAACGGTGTCACCCCGCCCACCACAAGGTTGAGATTTACTGTAGCTACGAGACCACCAGCCCATCAGCTGAATAAACATGGAACCCGGCTTGTCTGGATGGCAGGTTGAAGTGTATCAACAGCTGTGTGTGCTAGATAGGCAAACAAAGCTGTCCACTAACTCCAGACACACACACACACACACACACACACACATGTAAATTCTCTTGTTGCCGCTAGGTGGTCACGTGCACCTGGCAGAGCCAGGATGCCTGAGTACTAAGCAGGCACTGTGAGCTGTGCAAGCAAAGCTCCTGGAGCCGGGCTAGGAACTCGCAGGAGAACAGGCCTTTCCTCACAGCAAGTAGTGTGGGCACCCGAAGTCCCACCTGAACCATTGTTGTTCAAACACACACACACACACACACACACACACACACACACAAACTTCACCACAGGGCATTCACTCACAATAACTTCCCTCAGTGTCTCTATTTGAAATGCATCTAATTCATGAGATGATACAGGAGCTACAGTCCTGCAAGTTCAAACGCTAAGTTTGTTTTCCTGCACAGACAATGTCCAAATGCCTGTACACCACCACCACCATGTGTCACTAGGGTTTCACACAGGACTTTCACTGGGGGTGGGAGACTCATGTGTCACCAGGGTTTCACACAGGACTTTCACTGGGTGGGAGACTCTGCATGCACTTAACCACACCCATTAAAAAACCCATATTACTTTGATGCACTTGCCTATATGAAAGTGAACATGTTACATCACTGATCAGTGTTTGGTCACATGCATGATTTTTACAATCTTAGACCACATCAACTGGGGAGGGGGAGTTCCCAGGCCCCCCCCCCCCATATGAAACCCTGGTCATCATCATACAGGGGTCACATAAAAAGGGTCGAGAAACAGACTAGTGGCCAATGGGAGTGTCCCATTTTAGAGGCAGAACACCCATTAATGGTAGATACTCAGATACTGCTTAGAGACTACTGTGTATAAAGTACCACACGGAGGCGAACTACGTGACGCTACAATTACCACTGGAGTATACCTTCCTAACCTGAACAACTTGGGATTTCAAACATAATTAATACTTGCATCAGAGAAAAAGGAAATTTTAAATTAGGAACCAATTTTTCATTCATTTAATGCACAACAATATTAAAATTTATCGTAAAAAATCGTGTTCAAAATATCAAGAAGTTTGCATAAATGAGGTCTCGAGGATATCTATTTCTAGATCCTACACTTTGGAACATCCAATGCCAATAAACGGCTACCATTACTATCTAGTCTAGCTGTTACAAGGTGTCTTTGTTTAGTGTCCAATTAAAATGATAAACTAAATACACTGTAGACAGCAAAAAAAAATAATTAATAATAATAATCTATATAATAATACGCTTGTGTGTCAGTAACAACGACGGTGTGTGTATTCATGAATAATTCATGAGCTTTGTATGGTTCGGTAAAGTGTCGTCCAGTTATGTTAAGTAAAGTGTAGTCACAGTCAGTAAAATGTGCTGGTTACTTCTAAAAAGCGCGTGCAATCGACGATGGAAGGCGGCTTAGGTTTCATAAAAGAAGGCGAAAGTACCGAAGAGAAGGTAAAATGGAAACAGCGAGGTAAGGCGGTATAGGTTTAAAATGGAAGGGAAGAGAAGGCATAAAGGCGAGCAATTAATTATAACTAAAAAGCGGGTGGAATTGACGAGAGTTTTCAAAAGAAAGGCTAAAGTAGAAATAGAAGTCAAAAGTTTCTCAAAGTGGGAGAAAAATTCAGAAGCAGGCAATATAGACAAAGTAAAAGGGGGTTCCATGACTCAAGAAGAAGAGCTGAAGATAGGAGAGGTGGGGTAGAAGAAAAGCTCAGATGGTTCAGAAAAGAAGAGAGCAGGAGAGGGAAACTTATGTAACCTTAACCAATGGTAGAGAATGATAACTGAGCAAGATAACTTGTGCTACTGCATTCTTACTTTGCAATACATCAAGCGCCACTATGTGGCGGGGTACTTGCTAGTAATAATAATTAATGCATTCTTGTTCGGGCCAACTATGGCAATGTGATAAACATTTTAAAAATTGACAACAACCACAACAAGCTACAACACTAAAGTAACAGCAACAACAACAACAACAACGGCTGCAGCACCAACAACAATGAAGTGATAGCACCCAACTTCATAAACGTGAAACATTCAAAACTCCTAGCTAGCTCACACTTGTATGTGTGCATACATGGAAGTGAAAACCAGCCCAGCACTACCCAGTACATGTGACTACTGGACTTGAGACTGACTATCAACTGGTCACTTATTTAGCTTCAATTACAACGAGGTATGTATGCTGTGTTTGTGTATGCTAATGAGTGTATTTGAGTCACATGACTAGACTTTCCCCAGAACTTTCTTCATAATACACACAACTCACATAGTTGATAAACTCTCCCTCATGCCAGAGGCTATAAAGTAGTACAACACACAAACACACACACACACACCAACAACAATATGGCTCATACAAATGGCACACACAAACACATGCACACACTCATACATATGCACCTACAGATCTCTCATACCCAATGCAGACCCATCATAAGCCATACTAATAAGCCTGAAATGAAAGTGGGATGGAGGATGGAGGTAGACAAAGAGATCAACTCCATTCCATCTTGCACTAGCTGGAGCACCAGTTAGTGACTGTGCTGAATGCAGACTGTATAGTACAGGTAGATCCAGTTTCACAGATTGACAAATTGCATCATATAGAATTACCAGCAGCTACAGTGCTTCCAGCTTAAAGAGCAAACTTTTTGAAACACTATGATATGATCAATTTTATCTCACAAAACTGTAGTTACAAATTTCTTGTCACTTAAAATATAGGTTAATACAAACACAGCACCACAAGGTTCCTCAGAAACTTCAAACCAGACTTCTCCCATAGACTCTAATACATTATCGCCATTTTATTTTGTCGTCATTATTTTCTACCGTGTCGTCACCGGATTGTCATTCAATCCTCACCCGTGTTAAATTCGTCATTATGATGCGGTCCAAACGGTACTTTCCCTATTAATTTCTTGCCCGCGTGTAGGTACTTTCCCTTATTAGAAATTGCTGCGTGCTAATTAACTTTATTCAACTGCGATAACTCACACAGCTAACGAGAATAGTTTAAATTACTGGTTGATATTGCTAAAACTATTAATACCAGAAGTATTTTCCAGCAAAGATAATGTAGCAAGCCCTGCTGACCCTCTCCTGGTGATGCTCAAGGTCGTCTAGTAAGTATTAGTCATTGTTGAAGCTGTCAGTAGATGATGCCACTGGTAAACTTGGACTAAAGAACTGGATATTACCTCCCACACCAAGCCAATGCTGACCAGTCATTCTTCTGGAACACATAATATATATACATTTTCTTTATTATAAAGTTGCTATATCAGATTTTTTATTTAAATGTCATGCCTAGATTTATTCATTTTTGATAATCCACCTTCATAACAGAAAACTGGTAAAACTATAATGTAAATGTGTGACAATATAATATTATGACTAATGACAACATCAGGGGATTCCAGAAGAGCCTGAAAAGTGCCTGTCAGAGTGAGGTGGAATCAGGACGGATGAATGTTTCACACATCAGTGTGCAGCCTAGCACATATAGCAAATTAGATGCAGCAATATTCACATTATGAACTATATTTTTTTCTCCAGGTCTCCCAAGTTTTGTTTACAACCTAGCTACTATTCTAAAACTACTAGTTCACAACTTGTCAACTAAAATCTAAATCACTGATTACTCACCTCTTAGCTACTAATCCAGAGCGTAGAAGAGGTGCTACAATCACTGTATCCTCTCATCAAGGTGCCTCTGCGCGTCCATTCTTGGCAGGCATTTCAGGAATGCTTAGTTCCTGTTTTCGGCTTCACCTGGTTCTAAACAGCAGTACCGCCAGTCCCCTCCTAGTACGTCCTCTAGATGGACGACAAGAAACTTATTTCCTGGCCAAAGTGCAGAAACTAGCTACCACTTCCAAGAACGCCTTAGCTTGCACCCGGAGAAAGAAACACAATAAGTAGTGTTACCCGCTTTTTTGCCGCCCGGCAATAATTGACTTGAGTGTGCCTGCGCTAAGATTTTACGTAGCAATTACGTAGAAGGCATACCGCTAAAAGCTGAATAAACGTCATCTGACGTCATCAAATGGCGATCTCTGCCGCAAAAGCTGATAGTCAGCCAAACTTTTCCAATTTTTTCCACTAAATATTATATTTCAACACACACAAAAAATATATATGAAACTTCAATTATTCCTCTATGTTCTGACAAGTCTAGAAAGGTCCAAGTATAAAAACAAAGGAATATTGGCCTAAACACTTTTGGCACTTTTTTGCTACATTTTTGGCCATAAATTTCGAAATTTTTGAATAATGAAATTAATTTGGTGCACCAATTTATTTTTCCTATAAACTTCACAGGCTATATTTCATATGTGCTAAGTGAGAAAGGTCCAAGTATAAAATTGTTTTTTTTTACTGGCTTAAACACATCAAATTTGGAAAATGATAAAATTCAGCCACTTCAAGGTGCCACCTATCACACATGTAACCACAAAACCACAAACTAATTTGATGAATCTATTAACATAGCCTTAGTATATCTCCATACAAAAAATGAACTTTGTAGAGCTTTTAGTTTCCCTGCATGATAATAACAACAATGCTTGATAAAAATTCAGATGAACTACGTAGATGCTTGCTGTCGAGCATGTAGCCATGTTTTCACTTCTAAATGTTGTGTAACAACCATTTGCTACATCTATAGATTGGGTTCAAGTTATTTATGTAGCTCTAATACCTAGGGGTATTGCCCCTGGTCATTAGTTTTGATTAGTGACATCATCTCTAGCAGTTAAATTTCGTAGCTCTAAGACCTAGGGGTATTGCCCCTAGTCATTAGTTTTGATTAGTGACATCATCTCTAGCAGTTAAATTTCCCAGGAGTTTGGCGCATTTTTCCCCCCCTCCCATCCCACCAGCTATCCAGGGCTACAGTGTAATAGCTGCAATGCTATGATTGCAAACTGACAAGTGGCTTGAGTATGTAATGAGTTACAGTGCTTCCAGCTTAAAGAGCAAACTTTTTGAATTTTTGACTGTGTCATGGTTTTTATTCCACTAACTGTATTATCTTTATAATTTGAACTAGCTACTATTCAACATCACGTACTATTATTACAACAAACCATTTTTAAAAGGCCCCATCTATTCCCCAACCCTACTCAACCATAGCAAATTTGACTGAAAAAAAATGGTGGTATTAGCCAAGGACCATCAAATTAACTTCCACCAGCCACACACGTGCGCCACATTCCACAAAATAAGTCCTACTGACACCTGTGTCCATTTACAAGGCATCGTACGTAAGACATCTCAAAGCATCGGTCAGTTCACACCTCACAGACAACACAACTTCATAGCTGTAAGGCTTCAGGAGCTAACGGAGAACCAACCAATAAATCTTAAAATGGTGTTCAGTTCTTTCATTGGAAAAGATGATTGTTCTAAAAACCCTTGAAAACAAGGAGGAATGAATTTTTCTTCTCCTGACAAAAGGCTACATATTAATCCCCACATAATGGAGGCAGAAACGTACAGCTAAGAACCAGAAAGTAACTTGACGCAAAACGCATAATTCATAAAGGAAATGCATTACACCTACAAGTCACCAATACTATCAGTGCATTAGAGGACTATTATCAAGGCTCTCAAAATATTAAACCTTTCTCCTTCACGCCCTCAAGATTCAACTGTAACAGTATCCTGCCCCTCCTCCTTGATGCCAAGTTATATTGAAACAGAAAGTGTTATGAAATGTATACATAATACAGCTGATTCAAACTGTCAACCCATTAGCAAGTTTGCACAAGTTGGTATCCAGCATGAGATATCAAATGGTACACAAAACAACTCAAAATCCAAAATCCAAAAACAACAACAACAACCACAACACATATGAGGTAAATGCTTCGTCAAGTATCACAACAAAACAATATGCCCCAATGGCATAATGTGCCACACCCACCCACTGGTAACACGCGGCAACACTCCCAATCTCTGTAAAAATGCTCTGACAATGCTGGCAACTATTGCAGCATGAAATTTAAAATTAATACATTTTTTTTGTTGCAAGTCTAAAAACATACTCACAATTTCAACGCCGATGGGCAGCGAGGAGTCCGCTCTGTTCTCTTCAGGAAACCTCTGCTGTATCACAGCGTTCACCTTAACGTCTGGTGGGAGAGCGGGACCCAGTAAACCATCAACTGCACACACATACAAACGAAGGTACTCGTGCAATTTTAACTTGACTGTAAAACTTAGCAATTAGGGTGATTGTATAACAACACACATTAAAAAGTGCTAAAGCTTTAAAATTTATTTCTGCTAGTGCTTGCTACATACTACAGGATTTATGGTAACTAGGTAAAGTACCACAGTCTTATTGAATACTGGAGTCTAAAGGACAGCAATGATGTGAAGACAGTCTCCAGATAAATCAACTGGCAAGAGAATTCAAAATTCATTAATGGGGAGTGTGTGTGGAGTTACTACCATATTTTATAGCAATAAAAATTATTCATAACAACTCAATCGTCAGAGGCTTATATAGTCTTAGTTATATTAAATATAATCTCTAAAATTCAGACTCTTATCAGTGAGTGATATTGAAAGAACGCACTGCATGACACAAGGCATGGGAGAAAGAGAGAGAACAACGCCTCCCCACTGTTCTAGTTGAAGGCTCTTCAGCTAAATAATAAATTATGTATTTTATGTCAGCAATTTGTTTTGAGGTAACCTTGTCCTTCTTCCTAGTAGACAATGCAGCTACCATCCACTACTGCAAGGTAAAATACTTTCCTTACCTCTAGAAACATGCTCAGAAAGGGGGCTCAGAGGGCTGAGAGGCGAAGACAAATACTGAGCACCAGTTCCAGATGTTTCAAAAGTCTTTGGAGGTATTGATTGGCTCTTCTTTACTCCAGCAACTACAAAGTACTCTACTACTCGCCTCTTGCTCATTCTGTCGGAAAGGCTAGCTCGCCGGAGCGCAGCAAACACCAAGTAGGGGTCGAGCAGAGGTCGCCGCCTTTAGAAGAATTTGACAGTGCACAATGGAATTTCGAATAAACCCTAAAAATCAATTTATTTACGTCACAGTAAAAACACGTGACGACCAGGACCAAAACAATAAAAATTGCTCTGACACCGCCTTCTTTTAATCTGCGCACGATAATCCGCAACATTCAATAACATTATACTGAGATGACTGTGATAATACGAGTGGGATGAATTGACAATAGAATAAAAAGGTATAGTCCATGTAATTTATTATTTCTGTGCCACTTCCCCATAATTGGAATGGTTGGTTTGAGATGCATGTGCCACAGCATCAGTTTGACCTGTGAAAAGTTTCTGACAAACAAGACAGCGAATTGAGAAGTTGGAGAGGTCAGTGAACTTCCTTTCCTAAGGAAAAAAGAAAACAACAATAAAATGGGACACACACACCAGTAGTTAGCTTTTATAAAAATATCCCATAATTCATTTCTATGGGGAACAACAGTTGCAGACCAGCAAACAAAATCTAATATCTACATCTAAATTGAGCCGGTATCCCTCAACCAACTGTGAATTCATGTATGTATCAATATACCAACCTCAAACCAACTAGGTGCATGTTTTACTTGTGCACATCATTCTCTCATTTACTCATGAAATAAGTAATGACTAATTATGAACTTAACAATCAACTAAATGCTATTTTTTTCAGCAAATCACTTAAGACCACTGAAGTAGTTCTTCCCTATTATCAGCAGTTCTGAAGTAAAAAACAACAACAATGACTTGAATTGGACGGAGGAAATGCTTACCTTGTGTGCTGCGGCAGCAATTCGTCGAGCCTCATTCTCCACTGAAATATCTGTCACAGGAAACACTGAATGACTGGCAGCTAACGTACCGCCAGATCTGACCAATGGATCATAGTGAATGCCATCATACAGCAGAAATGCACGATTGCTGTAGCTGCAATCCTCTCCTAAACAGATGTACATTTGTGGAAACAGAAAATTAGACTTAAAATAATTATTTAAATGGTCGAATAAATTATTTATTGAAACTCCCAAAATCACATTGATATCAACTCTTTTAATAAATAATTAATTAATTAATTAAATAAAAAATTAAAAAAACTTAAAGACTTATGTATGAGAGACTAACAGCATTCAGTGTAGATCTACACATTAAATATTCACACCTCACTCGCTTGCACTCACCGAACCTGTCCATCCTGAGTGTCTGGATGTCCAGGACAGCCAACTCTACCTGGAAGTGTTCACTGAACACCATCAACTCTATGGCACCTGCAACAACAACAACAACAACAACAAGCAGCAGGTAATCCTTCATCCACCAAGCATCATGCATTAGATGTGCCTGCACAAGGAGAGTACACGCTTATAAGATCCATTAAGTGAAGTAGAATACTTGGATTGATCAAGCCCAATTATCAAAGTTACTTGCACTTACAAGCTTTTTTTAATTTTATATACACTGATACTGCTCATAACTGCTAAAATCATTATAGAACTGCTGTTAGTTAGCAGCCGGGTGCCAGGTGCAATTTCCTGCTAGTAAATATCTGAACATTCCTGAATGCATGTATCAAGAATGACACTCATAAAAAATACTCTAGCTCCTCCCCCTACCCCCAAACCACACCTCCCCATGACTCGCTCCGCTGCAGCCACTTCACATAATCGCCATTCTCCTTTCCCAACAGAGCAGTTGTGAACCTGTCAGAGTTGGAGAGGATGATGGCTGCCGCCAGGCTGCGCAGCTCATCACAGGAGTCACTCTCAGCACTGAGAAGAATGCTGCAAACACACAACATACCCACGTTAGTCACTCAACGGATCACCTCTTGTGTCAGATCTCATGCTAAACACAAACATATCTAATATTGTATCCAACTGACCATTGCAAATCATGATGGGTTACTTTGACAAGACCCTATCGTTTATTGCCTAATAATCTACTCAAAATGCCATACCACATGGCCTGCTGTCATGCTTTTAAAATAATCGCTAAAAAAAGCTAGATGTTCAAACTATTAGACAGGTGCGCACACTACACACACACACAATTTCAGATATCACTAACTATATAGCCATCCCGAAATATGCCAACAGATACGCTCCCTGCTGCCTTCTTTTACTCCAAACTAATGAAATCAGGCTTTACACTGTAGCTTAGCTCTCTGGTGTGGCCATGTCATGCTTGGCTGGAGTTGATGATTTGAAAAGAAAAAAAAAAATTCTGGCACCAAAAGCATTAAAATCATCAAGTCATCTATTTGGACGACATTTTCAATGCTGCCGTCTTCGGATCCACTGTTGACAGACAGACACAGTGAGTGCTATACACCTCTTGTGAATGCATGCATGCATGCTGGGATGCTCACAATGATCGTAATTTGATGCAACTTGTGTATGAATAGTTACTGAGTTGACCACACCTTACCTAATGCTCCTGAATAAGCACGAGTTGTCAGCTGGAACCACTCTACAACATCAAATTCAACAACAGAGGAAGAAAGAGAGAATGAATCGAGTGATAGCAAATTGTGTAAACACTAGGAAGGTGTGAGGGAGGGAAGGAGGGGGAATGATATCACATGGATGGTATGTCTCATACATTTTTTTTGACATCTTCATTTTTTAGGCGTACAATACTTTGACATGCCATAGAATTTTTGCTGAGGAGATAAGTAATATGGAAGGGTACAACAGACTTTACACACTTTAGTCTTTTCTGTGCTCATGATATAATTAGCCACAAGGTGATTTGTGCCTTAAGTGCAATGAATATGTTTACCTGCGAGTCAGTGCCTGATTCCCCATTCCCGGCAACTTGGCGGTCACCTCACTGGCAGACAGCAAATTGCCACACGAGTCTTCTTGCTGTCTCTCAGCTGATGTCATCACAAACAATTATACACGATCCCATGAACAACAATAACCATAATAATAATAACCATAATACAATATTAATTACATCAATAACAAAAACAATAATACTAATATATATATATATATATATATATATAAACACAAGTTAACATTGTAATAAGACTCAATGTGTCGCAGAAAAAAATTAAAATTAATTTTCTTACATCCTCTCCTATTCCATATCTATTCGGTAAGGGGTGATCAATTGAAGTGAACCCAGAATTTTTCAATTTGCAACAAGTTCTTATGTCTTGACTAATAATGCATGGCAACATTGATCAGACGTAAATTGGTGTCGATAAGTAGACAACTTATGAAGTAATTTCTTGCAGCACAATGTGCCTAGCTCAACCAATTGGACAAAACCATTCAGTTATATTACTGCAATGCCAGAAATGAGGTCTAATGCAATGCAGCTATGGCCAGGCATGGCTTGATTCAGGATGCCATCGCACAGTCATACAACTTCTTCTGCATACTTAGAGTGAGGTCAGAATGTTACACAGCAATGAGTCACTTCTTCCACTTCGTAGCTAAAATTATGATTATGGATGGCAAAATTAATCTAACCAATGACTAACTACCCTTTACACCTGCTCTCAATAAAAAACACATACCAGTTGACGATGAAGGATTACTACCTCTACTATCAGCAGTCCGCAATGTTTCAACCTTCGATGAGGTTGCTCTCTTACAAGTGGCAGTGACTTCCTCAACTGTCACTGTGCCACCTGAACGGATACCCAGAGTCAGGAGGGAGGAGGTAGGATCATAGGTCACAATCTCTCTGGGAGGGTAGCCTGTGAGAACTGAGAAAGCCAAAGCATATTATAATTACGTGCAACCCCTGATATTATAGTATTCATAATGCTACCACCCACAACCCAGTATGTATATACCAGTTATGGTCACTATATCTATGCATGTGTTTGCAAATTTTCCACAATCTACTTCCATTGTACAGTATTATGAAAGGCCTGATCATGTTGTCAACTTTTCTCAGTTTTCTTGGCTAGCTCACTCATTACACAGTAGAACTGGAGCAAGAAAGAGCAAGCCAGCTCATTACCTACTTTAACACTTGACATGAAAAACTTGACAAGTTAGTTACATAAGGACATAATATGTAAAGTATACACTGGGTGCTATATATAAATATACAGGGTTTAAAAAAAAAATCAGCTATAGTAAGTATATCATGCCATTTTTGTGATAATGCTCACACTGGAAACTGATTTAGCTAATAGTATTAATTATATTACTATCATCTTCTAACAAACCATCAATTTTATTATTTTTTTATACTCACTCTTTTGCTCGTCAGGTTCCAAATTTATCTTCTCTTTTATTATGCTCTGGAGTTCAATTAGAGTGATATTAGGAGAAAGATCTCGTAACTGAAATCGTCCGAACTTGCTTTGGAGTCTAATTGCCTTCAGTGTGATAATGGAAAAACCATGTATTAATTGTATTTACTGCTCTACAGTACAACGTACCAACATTTCTGGCATTTTGGGCGAGTTACATTAAAAGACGCTGGCCGAAAATTATCTACACAGTATACTACAGCCAGTAAGAGAGTTTGATCGAGATAACTATGTCCAGTAACAAACGACCTTTTACCTATCTATTTTTAAAGACGTGGGATAAAAGGTTCGGTAAAGGGTTTCTTAAATATAATTTTCATTGGGTGTGGCTAAGAATTGACCTTTGTCCTTGTGTTGCCTTGCATCATTCTTTTTTTTTGTTGTAGTCTTTCGAGGCATGGCTGGGCGATTACTTGGAAGGTTGGGGGTTGCTGAAGTAAGTAGCTCGTAAGAATTGGTGAACTGAGTAAGACTTATGTTTCTACACATTAGAACCTCCTGTCGGTCAGACATCTTGCCTTCACTCTGCGAGGTCTCTCCACACTCAAGGTAAATAATGTAAACTATTTAGGAACCATTAACTTATTATTTAAACGTTACATCAGCAATATTGTGAATAAAGATTTTTTTCCAAAATGTATTGCAGCATGAAGGTATTATTGTCAAGGTAACCAAGGAACCCAAACCAAAGATCCATGAGACGGTCAAAAGTCCTGCAGAAATAGAATTTGGCAAAAACTTTTCAGACCATATGCTTCTCTGTTCATGGACTAGAGAAAAGGGCTGGGAAAAGCCACGAATCGAACCTTACCAGAAAATACCCATGCCACTCTCCATGAGTGCACTTCATTATGCCACCGAGGTAAACTAATAGTGATAATGGGTCATTTGTATTTGTGTCTTAAACGTAGAGGTCGCGTTTATAATTCAATACTATTCTCCGTATACGAAATCTGTGGCCTCGTTTACCACATTCTGAACTCCTTCCGAAGGTCTGGGTATAAAAGGAAGAATCCCGGCATGCCCTTTAACCTCTAGCTCTTTCCTATTCAAATTAAAACAAGTAGCAGCGCAAAGAGAACCCTCCATTGTAGCTCACTATCCTCTCAAGTCGATCCACACAAGCCATAGTTTTTATTCTAATAGCAAAACTACAAAGTGTCATGTTATCCCTGAAGCCACAAGAATGGCAAGATGCATAATTGAAAGGGCTATCCCATTGCAGTCATAATGTAAAATTTGGGGAGAGGGGGGAGCTCAGTCCTCCTTCCAAACCTGGGGGGATGCTTAGCCCCCACTCCAATTTGTGTGGTACGGGGTTCTGACACTTACTTTATGGGCTAGTGGGGACTTTATTCATGAGTTAATTTGTTGAGTATGTTCAAAGTGAGTCAATAAATTTCTGCTAGAGCATGTTCAGTAATTTTTTCAATTATACAGGAACTTAAAACTTTTATGAGTGAAGATATTACAAATTCTTATGAAAGATATAAAAAATAACAGCATGATATATTATGTGTGTGTGTTTGTGCATGTGTGTGATTATGCAATGTTTACGTGTGTGTGTGTGTGTGTGTGTTTGGCAGTGTTTTGAAGGTCTGAAGGCATACTATGGTGATGATGGTAAGATCAGATTGTTCCGGCCCATGGAGAACATGATGAGATTGAGCAGATCAGCAGAAACTGCCAGTTTGCCGGTCAGTCAGTTTCTCCAAATCTTGGGACATTATCTGATGCTGTTGTTCATGTTGTTACACCTTTATCTAAAAATAGCCACAAACCGTTACATTTAAATATACTTATTAGCTTAATAAAGAACTCAATTATCTTGCATGTGAATGTTTACATTAAAAAAAAACTCACTTTATTTGCAATCTTCCTGTTTTTTTTTAGACAAGTCATTATCTTTCTCACTCTTTTATTTTAGCTTTTGCTTTGTAATTCAATGTGTGATTGCTAACCATACATAATAAGCATTCTTTTATTTCTAAAAATTTTGAGCTAGAAGCTTGAGTAATTTGAGGGTACAAAAGAGAGGAAGACTTGAACAGCTGCTTCACCCAAGACTAAACATCTGAATAGGGAGGGCAAGTCTTTTGTATTATTACTCTGATAATAGACGGATTGACTCACACTGAAACACTGCATACACGTTGTGTTACTCCAAGTATGGATGCTATAGTTGCTAGTTGTCTATTCATTTTTTCATCACTTAATTACAATACTTACGGACTTTATTTAAACAGATTGGTCACTAGTGCAATAGACTTGTACCACTGGATTTGTTTTCATTGTTGTTGTTGTTGGCATGATTTTTTTATTTTATTTACTTCTTGAAATCACAAAATTAGGAGTTTGATAAAGAAGAGTTTCTGGAGTGCATAAAGGATTTGGTTAGAGTGGATAAAGACTGGGTACCTAAACTAGAGAACTGCTCACTGTACGTAAGACCTACCTTCATCGGGACTGAGGTATGTGTCACATTCAAAGCTGTGGATGTATTTATGACCACTTTGCACCTCATGCATGCACTTGTTGAACCAGGCCGCCATTGGAGTGCATGCTAGTTCCTCTGCGCTTCTCTACTGCTTGACCTGTCCTGTCGGCCCGTACTTCTCCACTGGCACCTTCAACCCTGTCTCCCTGTATGCTGATCCTATGTTTATCAGAGCCTGGCCAGGAGGGCCTGGGAGCTCCAAGATGGGAGGGTAAGTCATGTGTGATTGTGTGTGTGTGTGTGTGTGTGTGTGTGTGTTTTGAATGCATCTCGTGCATCTCCTGTTTGTTTATGCAATAGTTAAGAGATAAGTTTTTGTTATGGATCTATTTGGTCAGAATGGGCATATGTGGTATTGGTTTTTCCATACATAGATAGATCAAATTCAGATATTTAGTTTATCCTCCATTCTAACTTAATTACCTAGCCATCTGAATGTTATCGGAAATAGTCTACTAGCATAGCTGGGGAGACAGCCTGTGTTGGTACAACTTTCATATAAATCAACTATTATACATTGAGACAATCTGGTTGAGAGTCACTGTCTAGTGTGTACTGGGATGTGATCAGGACTGTGAATTGTTTATTTATCAATAATCTGGGGATGGAGAATTGATTGCTGCTTCTTGTCTAGGTTTTAGTTTTAATCCTTCTTTTTAAAAAATCTCACCTGTTGTATGTTTGTAGGAACTACGGTCCTACCATTCGAATACAGAAGATAGCTGAATCCAAAGGTTGCAATCAAGTCCTGTGGCTGTTTGGGGACAATCATGAGGTGAGTGAGTGGGTGGATGAGGGTGCATAACAATTGCAGCTTTACCAGTATAATAACATTTGGTTTGTTATTTTTGTTGTTTAGTTGACTGAAGTTGGCACCATGAATATTTTTATTCACTGGATCAATGAAGATGGAGGTAAGGATTAGGTTTAGAGTAAAATCTGGTAAAAACTGGACAAGGAAATTATTGTTTAATTTCATTTTTTTCCCTTTCCCATGTTTTAATCTTAGAACCTGAAATAGCCACGCCTCCATTGAATGGAACAATTCTTCCTGGTGTGACAAGGAAGTCTCTGTTAGAACTTGGAGCTACCTGGGTAGGTACAATGTACATCTTCCATTGGCATAGTGGTTTGGTAAAGGATTGTCAAAATTATCCTGCTTGTGTATGTTTGTAGGGAACACACAAAATGGTGGAGAGGACTATTACAATGGCTGATGTAGTATCTGCAGTGGAACAAGGGAGGGTGAGTAGAGGTGGGTGGAGAGGGGGAGTTGGTTACCATGGAAATATTGCCAGTGACAAAATATCGAAGGGGCATATGTAGCAGCTATGGGATCAGTAATGCCACAAGGTGACTAAACTTAAATTACTGAACTTAATTACCACTATTGCAACTCTGTATTCTAATAGACCAGTAGTGGTTCATAGGACAGAATAAAAAAAATAAAAAAATTAATTATGTAGTTATTCAGTTGACTGAATGGCTATGACTGTAGCAATAGCACTGGGTGCTTGTTTCATGATGCAGTATTTCCCTATGGTCAAACTCCCTGTTTAGTTAAGCCCTCAGCTCACGTGTAAAAGAGGATCGTGATATTCCGAAGACAAATGATTCTGTCTTGCCTACCTTACTACAGTTCATCTAAAATACAGATTGGATAAAAAAGCAAAATATTTATCCCCAGTATAAGTTACGTACATTATGGGCTACTGCATGTTGTGTCTTACATTACAACTGATGGTAGTCAAGTGGCTCTAACCGCTGTGGCTGTCTGTATGTGTAGCTAAGTGTATAAAGCCCTGAAGTCATATTTGTACCACAGTATAAACATCTCTCTGACTGGTATTAGATATCCCACACATGCCTTCATGAAACTGTACCGGTTCACAAAGACCATGCTAGCCTTCTCTATCTCATATTTGTGGTCCCAGATGAAGGAGATGTTTGGAGCTGGTACGGCATGTGTTGTGTGTCCTGTTAACAAGATCCTGTTCATGGAGAAAGAGTTCCACATCCCCACCATGGATACTGGAGGTCTTATTGCCAAGAGATTCTACAAGGAACTCACTGACATTCAAGTAAGACTATACTGAAGTGCATTACCATTTACCATTTATTACAGCTGCCATTCTTTTGCCAATAAGAGCAGGAGTAGCAAGATTATTGAATAGTTTTGCTATCGGACAGATCCCTTTACTTACCAATTGCAAGGCTTTGTGTACTTTTATTCACTATCAGTGTGCATGTGAGGGTTAGAGTATTCGTTTTGTCTGTCCACAGCAAATCTTGTGTTTGAATCATGGAAACCTTGAATACTAGATGATTTAAGTAAATGGCAAGTTAGGGGCTGGCTTGCAGTGGGTTCTGTGGGCAGTGAGCGTCATTTTAAATTTTCTTTGTCATTGTGTTTTGCAAATTTTACTGTATAATACTGAGTTACAGGAAAATCTAAATAATAGTTTTGTGGTGCGGCTGAACCTGAAACAATGTTCACTGTGCTAAGTGCCATCTTTTTCTTTTCTTTTTTATTTTATTATTATTTTTATTTATTATTTGTTGGTTTGGTTGTAAGTAACCTGCTATAGATCAGCAGTAGTTTATTCCCTTCACCTCTAGTTTAGTGGTGTTACCTTACCACATTGTAGTCCTTGTTGTTGTTGTTTGTGTGTGTATGTAGTACGGCCGCAAGGAACATGAATGGAGTGTAATTGTGGACTGATGGATACTGAACTTAAAAATAAGAATTTATATATATTTTTAATTTTATTCGTAAGTTATGGTCATAAGTACTCATATTGTGTACGTACCCACCCACCTATCCATGTGGTAGCAAGAGATTCATTGTTCAGATGACTTTGTGTCTGTACATCCAACATTCCACTATGTGGAGATATATATTATTTATAGCTCTATGTAGTTCATTACAGAATATATATTTATAGCTCTATGTAGTTCATTACAGAATTTGATAGCATTGCATACAATGCCAAATTTCTCAAAACTGATGATGAAAAGTTTCGCACACCTCAATAAAATATAAATATAACTTTTTTTGAATAGTTGATTATATAAATATGTAAAATGGCAATATGCATCTTAAAATGAACACAACACAAAACAGTGCATGTGGAAAATTGAACAAAAATAAAGTGCTTTTTAATTTCATTAGTAAACAAACTATTAGAGAAAGTGCATAGTTCTATACTTCTATCTGGAAGATGGGCCAGTGGCTGCGTCCCCATCGATACTGAGACTGTCTAGATCACTCACGGGTTCTGACGGAGGTTCACTCAACGGCCGTGCATATCGTAAGCTCTGGAAGAAGAAAAATTATTATCACTTGCTGGTTAAGCTTTCCCTAATAGGCTTCTAAGTAATAGCTGGTATTGAGGATCTAATTGAGGACAACATAATGTGTGCTCTCCACTGAGCTACAACAGCCAACACGTTTTGTTCAACTGGCACAAATGTGCCTGACTAGCACTTGACACTTACATAAACTCAATTCAGCCCTTCTAGGCTGATAATGATAGTTAAAGCAGTATTCTTCGGCCAATAAATTAATATAAAAAAAAACAAACTTACTGGACTAGAGGGCGTCGATGACTTTCTCTTGGACTGGAAAAACTGTGGGTGAGTTGATTCCAGGGCTTTACGCCTGGCATTCCTGTAGTACTGCAACGTCACGAGGTGATAAATTAATATAGCAATGATCATCAGTCAACCCTTTACCTGTCCCAGTGTTTGCCAGTCCAGCAAGTCACTCAGCCTTTCTGTCCTGTTTCTCTGAATAATCCTCTGTCGACGACTCTGACTGCAGAACTCATACATGTACTGCAACACACACACAGTCACTCACACATTGCTTCGGTAGATGAAGAATAGCCAGCAAAACTGAACTGGTCAACTAAAACCCACGTATCCCAGCTGATGAACATGTGCTATCTGTGTCTGTTAGTATCACCAAAACCCTAAACTAGTGATTACTGAGGCTTGTCTGAAATTGTCGGTTCATAACTTCATGAGGCGAGTGAAAGTGAAAAAGCATTGTAAGGCTTGGGTGTAGTGAGGGTTAGATGGAGCACATGACCCGAACAACTGTGTGTGGTAGATAATAACAAGTCCTAACCCAGTCATCTCAAAGCCACAAGAACCACACTGCACGAACCACTTCATCTTTATCAGAGCACGGGGTTGTAGTAAGCACTAGTATTGGTACTAGTTGGTACTAGTATTCATCCACTGGTAAAGAGCATCTGCTACAATCATGAATATGTCACCTCTTAAAATTTAAATAATAAAATTTACCATCCACAGCACGGACAGCACAAGGCCAGCATGTGCAGCTCCCTAACTACCACTCCATTACTCACATTGGACAGCTGCTGCACGGACTCTTCCACATTCTTGAAGCGTCTGTCGATTATATAGATGCCGTAGGTGGCCGGGTCCGCCACATGCTGTGCGATGAAGCAGCCAAAACCTGAGAGATTGGTCGTGACAGAAGGGATCCCCATCACCGTGCACTCGGCTGGATAACACGACAACACCCCCAGACAAAAACAAATTAAAGATAACCAATCATCAGCTGGCATGTGTGTGTGTGTGTGTATGTGTGTGTGTGTGTGTGTGTGTGTGTATGTGATGAATTTAGCTAATCAAACTGGGCAAGAGAAATACTGAGAACAGCCACATAAACTTATACAAGATCTAGAAGTCACCCAGCCAACATGCCACATGAGATATTCTAAGAGCTCAGTCAAGGGAATGAAAAGACCTACCAGGAGTATAACCCCAGGGCTCATAGTAGGAGGGGAACACACCCAAGTGGCAGCCTCGGACAAACTCCTCGTAGTCCATTTTGAACAAAGGATTCGTCGAAGACAAGAACTCTGGATGAAATATAACCTACAGCACACGAATGTGAGCTTGTGACCTGACAGTTATGTACATGTAACATCAGCCAGCAAGGATTCATACAGGATTTTGTTTGCTTGTAAGTAGAGGGGAGGAGGGGGTAGCATTTAATATGCATAATAATCTCTAAATCTCTATGTATATGCCTATCTAAAATTCTTGGGAAGGGGTGAAAATTGCATCCCCCTCGAACCCATTATGATACCCTGGCAAGTGCAATGGCATGTCATACCTTCACTCTGTCCTCGCGCCTATTGAACAGCTGTATTCTGCGAATGTGTGAGAGAACTGGGTCAGTGGAGTCTTCCAGGACATTGTGTGTCACAACAGGAGGGAGGTGTGGTCTCTACACATAAAATTAGAATGCAAATTTTTTTTTTAAACAATCATAGTCTCCTTTAAAGTAGAAACCGATGATGGCATAGGGGAAATAGCCAAAACTAAAAGAACCTACAGGCAGCCAAAATTAACGCCACGAGAAATGGTGGCCACGAATTTCAACCAACGATCAGCCATCAACACACTTAACAAACCAACAGCAGCAAAACAGCCAATGCAAACCAAACCCTTCTCTCTACTTAACAAACCAACAGCAGCAAAACAGCCAATGCAAACCAAACTCTTCTCTCTACTTAACAAACCAACAGCAGCAAAATAACAACAAACAACTTCACCAGACTTCCTATCGCAAACCAAACCCCCCGTCTCCGCTCCTTCCCCTCCAATCCTCCCACACGAACGAACAATGCACACCAACTCACATTCGAGTCTGAATCGCCACCTCGTTTCTAGGCACACAACATAAATAAATATTTCTTTCAGTGACTTTGCAGGTGGCAGATTCAGTATCTGCTGTGCTGAAGGTGAGAGAATTATATTTTTATCCTCGACCTCCAGCTACAGAAAACTCGCCAAGAGCAACCTCACAAGCTGTCACTCACTGCTGCCGATTACATCGCACGCATATCATGACAGCCATAAGCATAATGCAAGGTGATTGATTATTGGTCAAGATTGATTTCTCAATTTAGTGTAATAACAATTATATTTAAAAATGATGTATTTCTTGTGCATGCTTAAGGAGTACCTGTGAGGCATAAATGCATCGCTTCAGCTTGATGTTGTCTTTATTATCCAGTAAATCCTTACACTCGGGGATATTGCCACTGTAAGGGAAAAATAAGATAAACAAAACAAAAATACGTACTGCATACCAATTTAGAAAACAAAATGAGTGAAATCCCCCCCCCCCCCCCCCCCCGCCTCCCCAATCTTCACTTCACTAACATACGTCAATACTGTCTCAAACTCACCCCAACGCAGCCTCGTATATCTTCTTTCCAATCTTTGTTTGTATTTCATCTACAGCCTCTCGCAGCTGTTTGGCAATAGCCTGGCCTTTGAGGGAGTCCACATTGAATGAGTTTGTCTTGGTAGGGAAGATGAGGAAAGCCACGACTGTTAGGTCCGAATTGCTAGACTTCAGTAAGTGATTCAGTCGGGCAAGTGCCTCCAAGAACAAGTCAGCACCCTTGTTGGAAAACTCGTACCTAGGGTTAACAAATTATTTGTGTAATTTAGTAACTAATATCTGCCACTGTTTGCCATGCCCTACCTTCCAGCTATGAAGAAGTACAATGTGTTCTCCAAGTCAAAGTCGTAGTGGCCGTAGAAGTGACCTCTTACAAAGTCGTGGATCTTCTCCTTGGCTTTGGCATGCAAGTTTTGGAACTCGTGCATGGCACTGAAGGCGATAAATTAGAGAAAAAGAGTAAGTTTAATACCGCCAGAGAAGCACACACAGATAAATGCTCTTACCTAAACTTAACCACATTCAAGCCATTCGGAAGGACCAGATCTACACGGGAAAAAGTAAAAAAATTAATAAATAAATTTTTTAAAAAGTAAAATATATAATGATTTTAAAGATACCAATTGAAATTTTTTTAATTTAAAGAGTATTACATGCTGCAAGTTTTAAAACTCACACCTGGTTTTCTCTTGAGCAAATGTTCAGCTTCATCAGCGGTAACCTGCGACACCGTGGTGAACACATGTGAGCAATGGACGGCAGCACGCTCTATGCAGTAGCGATGGTATATCTGCCTGTCACCAGCCTCCTGTACACGCAACAATTAGGCAAACATTGTCATAGCAAAATACTAACGGATGGAAGGAGAATGCACATAGTACAAGCAACAGACAGTACAATAGGAAGCAGTGTGTGTTGTGCATGACATTGTGGTATTGTACAGCTTACTTTATCTACATCAAACTGCCAGTGGCACAGGATGTGGGGAGAGACAGCACAAAGACCAAGTGTGAAGTGAAGATTCAGGGCAATCACATCCACAGAAACCAGGCCAAAGACATCACGAGAGCCAGCAACCAGAAGCCAATAAAATACAATAACAAAAGAAAAATAACAATTCATGTCAAATAGAAAAAAATATGAGAAAGTCAGCTATTACGGTCAATGTCTTGCAACAATAATAATAACAACAACAACAATAATGATGATGATGAAATTAGCCAAAAGGACTACCACAAAAGTCCATTCTAAAAACTGGCTTTCTCCTTGTGCAAAGTTGGAAAACAAACGAACAAGATGGTCTGATATCATGTCAGTCCAACTGAAGTATAGAGGATGTGTGTGAGGAGCTTACACTGCTGAGGTTGTTATAGAAGTCCACACTCCCGGCACACAAGTAGCGTCCAAGCAGAGTGGCATGAGTCGTGAACACTGTGGAGACTGGGAGCTTGCGTAGGCGGCACAGGAGCAGCCCCACCCCCGTAAGCCACTCGTGGAAGTGGGTGACCACCATGGGAGGAGGTCCAGGAAGACGAGATATAAACTGAAGGTAGAGAAGGCAAGAAAGATGACGGAAGTACAAAAACGGAGAGAAAATATACGAGATTTAAAAATTTCAACTAAGGGGTTTTCTCCTGGTTGACGTGAGACCTTACTTCTTTGAGGAACCAGTAGATGAGATTACCAAAGATGATATTGTCTCTACATTCTTTGTCATGGTCCGGGATGCCAATGTGGGACAACTCCCACAGGTCCTTGCGCCAACCCTCCAACTTCCAGTGGGAGGAGCCAAGATCAAACAGACACACCTACATCAATAAATCTTGCTTTAAATATATTCAAAGATTTGTAACTAAACAAATCTTCTCAGCAGACTCTTAACTCTGATGACTATCCAACTGTATGTCAAAACTAATCTGTTCAGAGTTCCCACCTCATGGTGGAGTATGGAACTGATTGATGGCACAAACGTACAAAATATAATACTGTCCTCTGGATTTTACTAGACTTATTATATGGTTCGAGGCCATCTTTCTTCCTCAGGCTCCTTGGTTAATAATTGCAAGTGTACATGTCCCAGGCCTGATATGCCCTACCGTGGAAACTATTCCTAGTAGAACTTACATTGGGATAGCCATCAATGAGCCATCGACCAAACACAACCTAGGGATAAAAAACAACAACAACAAAATAAATTACATATGGACACATAACAAGTAACCGTTTTTCACCAAAATGGCCACTAACTTCACCAACACAAAACTGCTACGTCACAGCACAGAGCGTACGAGGTTTTTAGTTTCAATTCAGCACACAACCTCAAGTTGGAAAACAATAACACTTACCTTGACTCCTTCCTTCCTGAGAACTTCGATGCTCTCCTTCATGACAGAGAATTTTGGCTCCATCACTTCCACTTCCAACTTGACACAGTCCTCATTGTATGGTCCAAGCATGCAGTACTGGTCACCCAGCTCTGCCGTGGTCACACCTGCCTTACTACGTAGCACTGTGTAGATGCCACCCACTATATAACAAAGTGTGATAGTGGGTGGATGAAGACAAACCAACAACTCCGTCAATTTACATAATATACATACTTATAAAAAGTGTCATTCAATCGTGGTGCAACAAATACAAATACAAAAGGCAAGTCAAAAGTAAAGAAATAAGACAGATATTTGGAGTCAATGTATTTTCAGAGCCACCAGAATACTTTGATGACTTGTCATAAATAAGTGTAACTGGCTATGCTTCATGCTGCCTTCCTTCACACACTAGTTTTGTTTCCTTGGTAAGGGACAGCAGAGAACACTAGCTAGGAGTGATAGATAATGCTCTCGTATCAAAGACAAAAACCAATTAACACAAGAGGTCAGCTCAGGTTCGGGGTAGTGGTAGTTTTGACTACTTCCTACAGCACATCACATTCAAGATCCAAACAGCATCTCGTGTTGAAGCAAAGTTCAAATGCGCTATAACTCTTTTTCTACCTAGGAAGCAGCCTTAGAACATTCTTACTGTAGAAAATACAAGCTACAATAATTACCCGAGCTCACCTTTATTGGCGACTTCCCATGCTATCTCAAAGTTGAACCGGTAAGGTTCGGCTACTTCTATCTCAGCTCCGGACGACTCCGACATAGTCTACGGTACAACTACCAGTACCTCTCCGTCCAAGCTTCTACGCTATTAACTCATCAGCTATATAACTAGCCAATCATGCCCTCACCATGTGCTACACACACAGAGCAAGTACCGGACCTTTATCAGAGCAGGGGTCGACCAGGCTCCGCAGTACACGCCCATGTGCTGAGCATACGCCATATCCGGAGCCCCAATTTTTCCGGATACTATTAATGGTAAATTACCAACCCTGGCAAAACAAAAAAATCCCCAGTCATACAACATAATCATAAAATGTATGTACCATATTCTTAATGATAGCATGTTCATGAATAAAAATAACAAAACATTAACAGTTGGACATCAGGGTACAGGTTAAAACAAAATTTTAATCATCCATTTCCCTGCCATTATTTTCCACTATCTGTCCCTCTTCTTCTGACTCCATACGACTTTTCTTCCTTTCAGATTCTCCGTCATATTCTCTGTAACTCTACATAAACACACAGAACAGCCAAGCATTTTAGAGACACCTGATGAGCTAACAAATAATGTTATTTCATGTGGATCAGTTAATCTACGAGTAACCCTACAATTTCTATGTAAATATGACAGCTATCAGTAATTGGCGAGGGCAAGATAATCTCAAGTGTAACTCCATCAGATTGCATTGTCCTCCTCTTTCAAACTAACTCCTGATTACACAAGGACGTAAAGAACCATGAAAATAAGTAAAGTAAAAACGGTAGGTACAGTTAGATCACTTGTAACTGCTAAATGCATAGTGGACGGTAAGAGTTCACAAAAATATTGTGCTCTTTCAATGGCAAAAACACTTTGACTTCAGTGTGTTGCTAAATAAAATAAAAAAAGGAATATACTCAGACTACAGTGTGCTGTCAAAAGGAATACAGTTCAACTTCAGAGTGTTGCTGAACCTACACTTGGGCTTCCAGAAAACTAGAGGTGAAAAACTACATGAAATTATACTAAGGGTGTAGCTCAGTGAGCTCTCAATTATTTTGTATAAGTGAATGTAAATGTAGTAAATCCTTATCCTAAGGGGGCAGGGCATTCACCACCCTAGAGGATTTCGTGCCCCCTCACACATACTCAATGAATGCACACAGACACATATGTGCCCCACCCCCTTCACTGACAAAATATCTATTCTGCCCTCCCCTCGCTGATGAAATCACTATTATATCCCTCATTAGCAAATAAACCTGTTTCTTGTTTGCAATATGAAATTTAGCTAGAATAGCCCACACAACATTTGTGCTGAAGCATAGCACTATAGTATGTCCACGTTGAGAATATAGTATAGATCAACTCCCTTACTTTATCCTTTTCTTTCCTGCTCCTTCTTTCCTCCCGATCTCTGTCCCGATCCTTTCTGTCTCTATCTTTCTTGTCTTTGCTCCTGTCACGCTTCCGCTCTCTGTGAAAAGAAAACAAAAAACAAAAACATCTTAGATGTATTCTCTCTTTCACAGGCTGTTGACATTAGTATTATGAGTGTTTCATCATAAACTTGATTGTCCATTCACAGCTGTAGGACCAGGGTTTCATACAGGATTTTCAGTTTGGGGGGGGAGAATTTTCAGTGAAATTTTCCCAGAAGTTTATAATCTGGCCAAAATTTTACTAGCACTTCCAGTTGGAACAGCAACCGTCGAAAAGATCGTTTAGTCACATGAAGATGATAAAGACCAGGCTAAGGAATCGCTTGTCTGATGAAAACTTGACTCACCTTATGAGAATTGTCATTGAAGGCCCAGACTTAAGTGAAGTTAATTTTAATGAAATTCTGGACATTTTTAAAGAAAAAAAATAGGCACATTAGACTGTAATTGGTATATTATTCTATTATAAAAGTCAGTGTAAAGAAATGAGTTTGGGGGGGGAGATCCCAGGGCTCCCCCCCCCCCCTGTATGAAACACTGAGGACTATAATATAAATATCGAGCAAATAAAATTATACATTCTCAATTGTATAATTCAGCAGTGTAGAGTCAGCTCCAGTTTATTGCAACAAATCAACACAAAATTAGCAACGGGTAAGTTAATCAACAAACCTGCTCCTAGAACGTTTTCTTTTCTCCCTTTTTTCTTCTCGCTCTTTGTCTCGATCTCTACAATAGACCAGAACCAATGAGTAAAAATAAAGAATACACAACCCCAGTAAGACTAGTACCTGCTTCTTGAGCGCTTTCTCTTTTCTCTCTTCTCGTCACGATCCCTGTCTCTATCTCTGTCCCTAGTTCTATCTCTCTCTCTGTCACGTTCTCTATCCCTATCTCTCTCCCGCTCTCTATCTCTATCTCTATCTCTGTCTCTGTCTCTATCGTTGTCTCTGTCTCTATCGTGATCTCTATCTTTCTCTATCTCTGCACTCCGGCTCCTCTTGGAATCTCCTCTACCTTCTCCCATGTCCCTGGTGGCGATGGCAATGGTAGTAGTAGTAGTAGTAGTAATGGTAGCAGCAGCAACAACAATCAGTAGTAGAGGTAACAATAAAATAATAAAGGAACAATAAATCTAATAGTATTAAAAAGCCTCATGTAGTAGCTGTTACAACAAAGCATGGCTACCACTAGAGGACAGTGGTGGTTCATGTTTGTCAACTATGTACTAAAATAAAATAATTAAAGAATGATTTCGTCCTCACCTTTCATCAACTCTACCAGAATACTTGATGTTCTCATGAGGAGCCCCACGTCTGGTTCCCCCTAGACCACCACCTAACAGCAGACACAGAAAGGAAAAGACACAAGCAATCAGACTCCTTACACTCACTACAAGCCCTCATACACTTATTCAAACACCCAATGGTCCATGTGTGTGTGTGTGTGTGTGTGTGTGTGTGTGTGTGTGTGTGTGTGTGTGTGTGTGGTGTGGTGTGCTTGATAACAATGATGACAAGTAGTATTCAGTCACTTCAGCTGACTTGCATGTTTTTCAAAAAATTATCATCCAAGTCCCAAAATTGGAATAAACAAAGGTATTAGTAGCACAAAAAAGTGAGATATTAAAAACACTAAGATACAGTTTCGAGAACATCATGAATGCCATCTGAGCTGATCCCTCATTCGGCTCACTCGCCAATAACATACAGACATATATTATTAATTAAGACAGATACTTACCAAGCCGTCTCGGCTTCCAGCTCTTCACGGTCCTGCCTCGCTCCACATCCACAATAATTCTCTTACCATCAATCTTCTTACCATCAGCGTACTTGTAGGCATCTGTCCAACCAGACATGTGCAGCAACCGATCAACCAGTGGCGCCAGTCATTAAGTCATTGCACGATGACAGACAGACAACATAATGGATCCAGAGTCACATACACGCACGCACACACGTAGGCAGGCAGTACACAGGATGCAGACCATTGGCGGAACCCCCATACAATCCCAGGAAGCATGTACAAAAGGGAAAATGGACACAAATACAGATGACGCATGTGTGCATGTGTGTGCACCTGTTGAGAATAGTAGGCACTTACCTTACCTGCCATGCAGAACACATACACATTATACACCAGTTTCCAACTTAGACACACTGAATATAGATCCAAGTAACACTTGGGGTAGACTATATTTTAGGTACTACACGAGACGCGACGCGTTTTCATCGCGATTCATCGCTAGTGAAACACTCGCTATTCCTCTCAATTAAAAACAATTGTTTGACAAAAAAGAGCAAATTGGCAGCCCTAGCCCTAGCCCTAACCCCCTAGCCCCCAACTATTAGATGGTTAAAGGATAATGTGTTTTAAACACAAGGGATGGGTTAGTTGGGGGCTAGGGCTAGCCCTAGGTTTAATTCAACGCATGCTTCCACTAGCGAGGAATCGCGGGGTGCTTTCGCGAAAACGCGACGCGTCGCGTCTCGTGTAGTACCTAAAGTATAGTCTACCCAACACTTGTTTTGAAAATAATTTTTCGAACCAGGATACCCTGGCTAAGGTCAAAGTTGAAAACTGGGTAGCTCTACTAGTAAGCATGCTCTGGGCCAGTTTCTGCTATGAATGACCCAAGCTAAAGAGCTTGCCTATTAGAAGAAAGAACTTACCCTTACTTACCAAACCCAGGTTAACACTTACCCAATCCCTCTCAGTAAGCTAAGGACAATTGAGCCTTCAAGAACAGCTCTTCAGAAGTAGATCAATTTCAACCAACCAATAAAGTGAAACCATTTTTTTTTCTTACCAATTAAAGTCACTTCATCATCGTCAAACTTACCAACACACTATCATAACCAAGCACTAGTCTTTACCACAACTTAAAATCACACAACTTGCATATCAAAAGCCAAAGTGGAATAAAATGATGATGATAACAACAATAATAATAATAAAACTCAGTAACTTACAATAAAATAAAAAAGTAGAAAAAAGTAGGGAAAAACAAAAAAAAAAACGAACAAACAAAACAAACTCCACTTATCTTTCACTCCACACTAGTGGCCTAATGCACAATTACCACCTCTAATGGAGGAGACCTCCTCTCTGTCCCAAGACCAGAACTTACACAAACTTACAAATGCCACACTATGATTGTATATGGGGTGTGCGGTAGTTATGGCAACTGCTATGACCCTTGAGGTCAGAGGAGCAGGGCTGAGGAAAAATAAAAGCCTCAGGTAACAGATATAGCAGAGCCCACACTAGCCAACAGCAGTTCAAATATAGTACATATACACAACTTAAGCTAGAACAGGGACTGTATGTAAAACAAACCCTGTTTGGAGGCATAAAAAAAACTCTTACCACAGGTCAGACCAACCAAACTTCAGTAAACTCTTGCATATATCACAATAACAATATTCATTGCTCTATTAACTCACTGTGCATGTCTCGTTCTTTCTCATACTCAATGAAGGCATAACCTCGCGGCTTTCCATCGCTGTTAATCATATTGATCTGTTAAAGCAAAAGGACACAAACAAAATCACTAAGTTTACAGAGGTGATAGTCACACAAGATAATTAACCTCACCCTTTTTATTGGACCATACATTTCCAGTTCTCGGCGCAGCTTGGATTCTGAAGTATCATAATTCTGAAAGAAAAAAATTTGATAAAAGTTCAGAACTAATAATTTGATATGAACACTTACTATTCTGCCCACAAATATAGTCTTGAAAGGATCCCCTTGAATTTTTGGGTCAGCACTTGGATCCCCTAAAGTGGAAGAGATATCAGTCTACACATGGACTTGCATGCACTCGAAGGATAGAGCCAGGATAGAGCCATGATACTACAAACCACATGCCACACCCAACAAAATCGACTTACAGTTTCCTAGCTTTGTTGATAAGAAATCATTGTGGCGTTTTTCTTTTTCTACTTGCTGTAATGGTTTAAAAACATGAGTCATAGTACACACAAATTGAAATCACACTACCGCCATACCTTTCTGCTGGTCCTTTCTTCTTTGGTTTCTCCACGTGTAGGAAGTGGGGTGTCTTTTGGGTCCTATATATTATGTTATAATATGCAGCACTATTAACAATTTTCTTTAAATAAAGCACACCAACATATATTTATTGTTATTTCTTATTTATTGGCATAACTATTTTATATTTTTATACACCCTGCCATGAATTAAATGGTAGGAATGTATTGAACGTACAGCTATCACTTTCTAACCTCAAAAAGGGTTAAACATCGGCTGACACCTGTATATGGCCAAGGCTTCTTCTCCCAAGGTAGCTTATCCAGGGGAGGGAAATATGGTACGGGCTCCCTCGCGGCAAATAAAGCCAAGAGGTTTGAAGGAAGATACTGAGTCATCCTAACTTCTCCCTCCGGAGACAAAAACTCCGCCGAAAGCAACGGCCACTATATACTGCACCGTCAATAACAACGTGGCTATGACGTCAACAAAAAAAAAGAGTCGAACTTTAACGGCGCCGCCCCCAGGTCGCCAACGCAAGAAGACCTAAGGCTGGAAAGAGTTCGCGTGGAGGGTGAAGTATGATGCGTTCTGTGTGTTTCGTGGATAGACTGGAGTTCGAGTACTCCGGTAATCACTACTCTAATGCTATTACTTTAGGGGATGTGGACAATGATCAGGTACATTTTACCTCAATAAACTGAACCGAATGGTTGAATATATTATAACGATACTTTACCTCCAGTTGAATGAATTGATCATTGGAAATGTGGACGGAGTCTTGGCAATATTCAAAGGTGACAAGCAAAATAAGCCTTGGAAAAAGTGTTCAGAGCTTGGAACTGTATGTCTAGTGTGTCCCACAGTGTATCTTAGTTATGATAGGTTCTGGACTATGCTGGTTAGGTGACATGTGTTGGAATTGGCGATATTTTCAACAATGGCAGCAATGCTGTAATTGTCTTAAATGCTGAAAGACAATGTCACCTTTTTGTAATTTCTTCAACAAACAGCATAAAGTCTCCTGTAAGTTGTCAATAGTTTTTATGTAAGCTTTGCTTCTATTGGATGCTTAGTAAACCTATTCAATGTACGTTATGTGACTTATCATGTACAAGTGTGTGTGCGTGTGTGATGGTCTTAGCAACAAGTTCCAGTAAGAGTGTCATCAAGCAGCTCTAGTGAAGGCAGTACATCTTCTAGTCTGAGAGGTGGAGTCACTTCAACCAACACAAGCAAGACCATGGAGCCCCTGCATTCCCTCACATTAGACAGGCCCAATGCAAAGGCACTCAGCGTCTCTAAGCTAGGTCATCTATGGCTTTATATCACTTAGTCGGTATTGCAAGAGACATGTAATTCAATCCATTAGGTGTTTCTATTCTACTCATGCTCTGGGTGGGTTTATTCCAGTTATATTTATATTTAAATTGAATGATTATAACATATTGTGTGTACTTCTTTGTTTCTGTAGCCCCAGATGGTAACTATTGTCTTTATGTGGCCAACACTGATAGGAGTGTAGTTGTCTATCGCTGGAATGAAGAAACCAAACACCTTGATATGCTCAACAGGTTTTCCCTCCATGGACAGGTTGGTTACACGGACTGACTTGACTGGGTCATTTTATTTTTATTTTGCATGTCACAGATTGGTTGTTTATCTGAGAGTGTTCTCAAAGATGGAAGTGTTCAGCTGCTCGTGTCACAGCCTGGGGGCACTTACGTGACACTCTACTGTAGGGAGCGAAGTCCATTTGAAGAAGGTCCTGGCAAGTGAGTTTTAAATACGATAAGGTTTCTGTGGTTTTTTCTTCTTAGTAAATAAAGTTTAGAACAATTACATCAATAACATTTCGCTAAAAACAACCCTCCTATTCCGCTTTTTATTTTTTTATTTTTTTTTTTTTATAACCAAATGGATGATTTGACAGAAACCTTTGTCTTAGCAATGTAGACCTGAGTCTGGGAAGTGTCGTAGGCCAAGCTCAGCGAAGAAGCCCGACCTCTTCCACGGAATTAGTGGGCTCCATCAGAGCCCATCTTGTTGCTGCCAGTGAAGATGGAGACCAGACGGCAACACCTCGTACCCGTGACATAGTGGCACTGTGCACTCTGGATGGTATGTTGCACTGATCTCCTCGTGTCGGCCAGTTGTGGATATGTTGTGTGTTCCACCAGGAGTGGTAAGGTTGCTAAAGGACAAGGAGAAGCAATGGGAGTTGCAAGTTGACCACAGTCTCTTCGCCATAGGGAAGCTGGATGTTACAGTAAAGAATTATTATTAATTTACTGTTATTAATATTATTATTATTATTATTTATCAGCATCATTATTGTTAACATGCACTCTGGGCTGTTTACGCAGGGAGATGAGAGTGATGAGCTTGTGGTTTGTGCCTGGGATGGTACCACTTACATCGTGGATCAAAACAGAAACTGCGTCCGCTTTCACTTCGAGCAGAACGTGTCCGGCTTCTGCTGTGGTGAGTATATTCTGAGAGACACTATAGAGTCCACAACTCACTGAAGTACTCATTACTGATGAACAGCTTAAACATGTTGTTGGTGCAGGTTACTATGGCTTGTCTGATGGAGGGAACCAGCCTTGTCTGGTGTACACTACCTTCTCCAACATGATCTACCTCTACCACAATGTCACTCTTCCCTCCATTCCTTCCTCTAACTTGCTACTCACATTGCAAAACAAAGTAAGGAATACCAAAGTAGTCACATAGTTATTTTATTAATTCTAGAAGTCCAAACATTTTCCATGTTTTACGTACAACCTATTTGTATGCATGAGAAAAATCCCAGTATTGATAATACAACTTAACAGCCAGAGACCACTGAACAGTTACTCGGTATATATTTTTAAATCTATAAATTAATAACAAGATTTATAATTCCTTTCTCACTTCTGCACCTTTCTTATGTAGAATTCTGTGCCATCATTGATGCAAGATCAACTACTTCTGATGGACAGTAAGTGACTGGATTAGTCCAAAGTGGTTTGCAAGTTATCAAACTCATTTTTTTTTCTCCCACTTATCTCAGGCAAAGAGAAGCAGGAGCTGTTTTCCCAATGTCTTTACTCCTTCGAGCATCAAAATGAAACTCCTGCTCCAGCTACTAACTCACATAAACACTCACCTACCCAGTTATAATGTGTGCTCATGGTTTAAGATGTCTTCATGTAAGCAAGAAATGACTGCACAATAAACTGAATGAAAAAATAATAATACAAAAGCAATATAGCACACAAGCTGAAATGGATGAGTGAAAATGACTGGTGGGTAGTTTATTTATGTTATACTTCATAAAATGTTGGAAGCAATTTCCGGCCTGGTACCTTTGTTCAAAGTGATTAGGCCAAAACTCCTCCCAAAATGAATGTAATTACAGAGTGCTGCAATCCAAGACCTTCTGTACCGATTTTATCAGTTCTTGATGACCGTCCATTGAATTACTGTCTGGTTTATGTGATAATAAGTGTAACAGTGTCTTTTTGTTTGCTTCATCTACAATCACTTCAGGAGTGATTGTCGGCAAAGCATGTGCCTCTTCCTTCGCTGCCTCGTAAACACAACAGTATGTTGCTGATGCTGCTGTAATCATGTCATGGTGGGTGGAGTCAAGGTAGTCCAAGCAACACATGCAGCTGACACAGGCATGCCACACCTTCCACTTGTGGAACACTGAAATAAATAAAATTTAGTGAGAACACTAAGGCTCAAAGGATGCATCATAAATGTTTGCAAAATTTAGAATAGATTTTATTTTATATGTTTATTTATTTTTTAAACAGTACCTGTACTTTGAACCCCTTTAGGCGTGGTTGTCATCAAATGTAGTGTCATTATGAGCGTGTCCATGGCTTCTCTGGAAGAAGCGCTGCACATATACAAAACCTGTTGAATTTGTGACACACACACACAACACACAAACTTGCCAAGTTTGCTCAATAGCTTCACAGATGGCATCCACAAGGTCATTTTGGGCTGCCCACTTATCCTGAAGAATTTCTGAACCCTCCATAAGCTCGTGTAAGAGTGAAGAAGTATACTTCAAAAGTTCATCTGTTCATCAAATTTAAAGGTAAAGAAGAAGAGGAAAAAAATCATAATCGTTCACCATTAGTAGAGGACTGGAGAATGAAAGTGAGACAGCCTAAGAGAAGTTCCACCAAGTGCTGGTGCTGCTCCACAATTCGGGCTTCTTGGTGAGCAAAGCATAGTGACAAACACCTAGTTGTCTGTGATAGAACACCTGTGTCACTAGATGCCAGGAAACATAGCAACAACTTCCTAGGGATAATATACCAGGGGGGAATCATGTGTACATAATACGTAAAATGATAAGAAAAATATAAAAAAGAAATAAAAGAAAGAAATGAGAAAAGAAGAAAGAAAGAAAGAAAGAGAAAAAGAACTAAAAATATGAAAGAGAAAAAAAAAAAAAAAGTGAAATTCTACCTCGGTTCGTGCCTCGATCTCACTCACAGAGTGAATAGTTTGCGCGAGAGCGTCAAACCCCAGCAACTCTTCACAGGTAGCCAGATGACACACACAGCATTAGTTTAATGAGTATTTAAATGGAAAATCTAACTCAATCTTACAATGTGTCCAGATCACACAGTTCAGTTTCACATATTGTAGGAATGCATGCCAGGTTTCCTGTGATGCCAATACATATTTCCTAAATGATCAATTTTAAAAAAAATTTTTTTAATAAAAATTGAAGTACGTGCTATACAATAAATGGACCTTAAACCTTTGAGACGAAGTGTTATCTGCCACTTCTAAAAGAAGCCCAACAGCATCTTGCTCACAAAGAAACTGGGCAACCTCCTGCAACACAAAAAAATGAATGTCTAACAAAATATGGCAAAAAAATTCCACATGTGATTACATAATATACTCCATTTTTGCGTCTCTGTGAGCTTTAATATAAAACGGGCAAACAAGCTGAAATAATATACAATATCCACAAAGCTAGTGATACTTTACAATTGCAGTTATCAATTATCTTATTTATAGGGAATATATTCTTTATGCAGACAATATTTCAAACTCAAAGTCTATACTGAGACAACTTTTGAAGGACTTTCAAGGATGAAACATTCACATAATAATATTTACATCCTGATAATTTAAACAAATTTTTATCGACAAAAAGTAAAAAACTTTCAACCAAGACATACTTCATAAATGCATAGTCTAAGCTTTCCAGTTAACTCCAAATTAAAACTTCTCATCTCCGTAAGCGAATCTAAACTGTGGTCACACTTACTTATTATAATTAAAACTTGGAGACCATTTAAAAATATTGCAAACCAACAAGGCTCTTGGAAACACTTGGTTTTGAAACACCACAGTTACTCTTTTACAACAAGTGTAAACATATAGTAATGGCCAACTGAAAGCAAATAGCCTCAACGACAAAAAAAACAACAACAACCTGATCCCAAATTAATCTCACTTCCTATGTTACACTGTATTTACTTTAAGCTATAGCGGAGCAATAGTTAACCAGAGAAATTTGGGTTTTCATGTTTTATCCAAGTGAAGCACTTGTTTCATAAGAAAATACTACTGAAGTGAATCAGCTCATAGAAAAAGTGAAATAAAAATAATAGCCATTTAACTTGTACACAACACAAATGAACACACAACAGACACTTGCAAGTTGCTAAGAGGACACATTATAAAACATACAACACAGTGACTCTAGTCATGTGTGAAGTGGGTCAGCATTGGGACTTAACATTAATCACTTACTGTGTTTGCAGTAGCATCCCACAGCAAGCACAACTCTTCCTCAAGATCACTCTCCATGCTTAGAGGAGAACCTTCTCCATCATTACTGTACTGAAACACATTCAAAGAACAGATTTAACTACTTCAATACATTGTGGTCTCCCCCACTCTATTTAAACACTACTACCTTGTACCTTCACTAAAACTATACACATGCCTACAATGGATTCATGTTTCAACATTAGTCTGTGTAGAAATCCAGCCAGATTGACAAAAACAAACTTACTTCTTGTGAGATTGAATTGCTTTCTTTTAAACAAGACTCTTTGCAAGATTTAGAGGTACCTACATTGGACTCTTCATTGGAGTTTTCATTGGAATCTTCCAAAGAAGTATTTTTTTGTGAGTCTCCTGATGCTGCCTTCAGCATTTTGTCCAGCAGAGTCACAACCCATAGTTTACTAAACACAGTATCTCCTATTCTGTTACTTTCAACAGCAGCAGGTTCGTCCACTGAACTTAGAATATGGGGTGGAGGTGAAGGGTTTCTATCCATTTCTTTTTCTTGCAATATGCAAATTGAATATGGGACGGATCGTCATTTTTGTTGGTTGAGAGACCCTTTACCTTTTGCAATGATTTCACAACGACTTCTTTCTTCTGTATCCTTGAGAAAATATCCAATAAGTAGGAGGCTGTCCGCAGGCGTTGTCTTAAAGATTAGTGCGAGTGTTTCAACTTATAATGGCAAGGCCAACGTAAACGGAGTCGAGCTTCATTTTGAAGTAAGGGGCGACGGTGCTCACACAATTTTGTGCATACCCGGTGCTTTGGGAACTGCAAGGACTGATTTTGAACCACAACTAGGCTATTTTGGAAAACGGGACTCCGGATTTAAAATCGTATCTTTTGATCCTAGAGGTTATGGGGCATCCAGACCTGCCGACAGGTTTGGAGGAAACTTCTTTATTCAAGACGCTCTAGATGCAGTTGGGTTGATGAAACACCTTTCTCTGAAAAGCTATTCAGTTCTTGGTTGGAGTGATGGTGGTATTGCAGCACTGTTTTTGGCAGCACTTCATAATGAACATCTCAGAAAACTCGTAATATGGGGAGCCAATGCATTTACAACACCTGAGGAATTTGAATTTTATGAAAGCATCAGAGACATTTCAACTTGGAGCCCCAAAATGCGCCAACCTCTTCTGGATATATACGGTGAATCTCTCCAAAGTATGTGGTCAGGATGGATGGATTCAGTTAGGGAAGTGATTGGAAAGAATAACGGAGATATTTGCAAAGATGAATTGCGTAAAATACAATGTCCAACTTTAATAGTTCATGGAGCTAAAGACCCTTTAGTTCCTTCTTTGCATCCAGAATATTTGCATAAACATATAATTGGCAGCCATTTGGTAGTGATGGAAGATGGAAGACATAACCTTCACCTGAAGTACTCTAGTGAATTCAATAAAACAGTTGAAGAATTTCTAAAATTTTAGTGTGGTGTTTGTGTTTTGCTTATTATTGGTTTTATGTACTTGATTAGAAGAGCCATGATAGTGCATTTTGCTGGATGCTACCCCTTACCTATCACAAATTTAAGAAGCACGCGCAGGGGAATAGGGCACGTGAGAAGGTATAGGCACTACTACTATACTCTCGCCTCGCAGGACGGGCACACGTGAAGCGAGCACATTCCAAGTGCGACAGCTACAGTGTGAGTAGACGGAGCGTATGTATCAGAAAAACAGTGCTAAGCGATGTTAACAACTAACCCCACTTAGCACCCAATCTGACCAACCAAAAAAAGGGGAAGGCCAAGTGGTGAGGGAGTAATGAATTCACACCACTTATCTATCTACGTCAATTGCCACGGGGACATTTAGTCACACACCCCCAAATTTTTCCCCGTGCTATCCCATTTTACACTAAGTACGGTCAGTTTCGTGTAAGAAGAAATATAGAAGTGGTTGTTGTTATTCGTCACCGCGCGAGATGAAGGTAGTTTGTGGTCGTCTGGTACATTCCCTTAGCGCTGACCAGCCTATCGAAGTGCTGGACGATGTCCTTATCGGTTTCCAGACAAAAAAAGAAGGAGGGAAAGTGAGTGCTGCTTCCAAAAATATATATACACTCAAACCTCTCTTATCCGACAGTGTGGGACCAAGGGGCGTCCATAACTAAGAAATGTCCGTAACTCAGAAATACTCATTCAAATATCATTTGCTGTAGCTTAAAAACTGTCCAGAGTCTAACCCTAACTTTCATTTCTTAATTTCCACTATCATTATCTCAAGCTTTCTTGCTAGAGTTAAATACTATGCTTGCGTTTAAGTGCCACAACCTTTCTTCCATCCCCTCTAGTCGTTAAGTTCTAGAAGAACTAGTGGGCCCACTGAACTAGCTAGCAGCGATGCCGCCTGTCAATGAGTTCTATGAAGAACAAGCAGTAGATTCTTGATTTCCATGTTCTGTCTCTTCAACATCGCAATCAAATTCTCAAAGTAACACGTGAAAAAATTTACACATTTTATTCATTGATTTTTTGTATTGGTAGCTTATTAACCGTCAGTCACTGGTGTCCGTAACTCAGAAGAACGGATAAGAGAGGTTCGAGTGTATTACGCAAGAGAAACCCTTTACCAATCTGTGATAAAAGTAAATTCTGTAGTTGCTATCAACAAAATCTTACTAAACCTTGAAGAATTCATTATATAGGGTTTCATACAGAGGGGATTGGAGGGCTACCTGCAAGTCAATTCATTGATAATTAATCATATTCATTGAAATTTTGAAATTTAATGATATTCATGGCGGATATGGTTGGTGTGTGGTCTTTTCCCTGGGTGGGGGGAAGTTCTTTTGAAAGTTGGCAACTATGGAATGATCATGAAGAAAAGTAAATTGCCAGTTGTATTATGGTACGAATGTGTTCATGGTTCTCTTATTCTATCATGTGGGTAAACAAGAAGTCAATTATTCTCCAAATGATCCCCTCCTCCCTCCCTTGTTTTTGCCATACATTAATAAAAGAAATAACCACTCTTTCAAAAATTGCTCTTTTGTCATTACAAATTCATACACCTTTGGTCCCAAAATAGGTCATGGTCTACAATACACCAATAAGTTCAATGCTTACTGCATGAAATGGTCTTGACATGACTAAATAATTATTTAATGTCAATTACTAATGTTATGCAATGCAATTGGTTGTTGTTGTTGTTGCTGTTTTTGTTGTTGTTTCAAAGTTTGATATGGTGAGATGGTTGTGTGGCAGGATATCAGTTATCCAGGGGCTCTCTGTTGGGTGTATCCAAGGAGCATTATATGGAGTACTTATAGAATCTCCATATTTTCCACCAATGACAATTAGGGTAAAGGATGTTTATTAATAATTCCAAGATATCCAGAGTACTTCCTTCGTACAAAAAGCTTTGGTATCCTTTTTCAGACATACCTGCTTGATGTTGTATCTCATTAAAGTGAGTCCAGATACATGTTTTATATTCTGGTTCTGAGAATTGAGTAGAGAAGCTTATATAATGCATGGCTGTGCATCAATGTGATTGATGAAGTTAATGAAGCATTAGGTTCAGATGTCTTTTATCATGGCCTTTGGCACACTTTACCCCACATGGATATATTTTGCCATCTAGGGGGAATTTTCAGGCATTGCTAAATCTGAGACAGAACACTACAGACTATTATAGAATACTTGTGTGGCAGGGTTATTTCCCTTCTGGCTATAGGTAGTTATTGATAACCTTACCAAATGTTAATTAAGAATTAAAGGAAACTATGGCGCAAGGATTTTTAGGCCTTCTTAACTTTTGTCCTCCCATCCCCCCCTTGAAATAGTTTCATCCCTCCTCCCTCCTGAAAATGGTTACCTCCCCTGAAAACCATTCTTAACTTACATGGATTAAAATGTATGATGTGACCTTTCTAAAGTTTCACTCTGAAAATGCTCAGCTTAGCCACCATTGAACTCTTTACGTTTATTCGTTTTATTTCAATGTATCTAATAGATTGTATTTGTAGCCAATGCCTCAGACATTGATGCAGTATCTAAAAAGCATGGCTTTGAGTTGAGCTCTGTGAACACTCTATCTGACAGGTGAGTTGGTTTGGAATGTATTGGCTACTTAGAGCTAATTTTAGATCAGAAATTTTTTTTTTTCTTCAATGACTTGGCACTATTTATTATACATTCAAGATTTTGTGGACATATCATGAAATGTTTTCTCAAGTCTAAAATTTGAGTTACTACTTACTCTGCTTGTGCATGTCGTTCTTTGCAACTGAAAATTATATTGAAATTAGGGAAGAGTTGTTTTTGTTTGTTTTTTCATTGGATAGGTTGGGGCAAGTTTATAATACCAATAGACCTAAATATGTCATATAAAAAGAAATTGAGAGTGTCTATTGTATTTAGTGTGGAATGTGAAAAAGGAAAAGGATTATTAATTTCTTGCTAGGTCTTTTATTCAGGTAAAGGAGAAAAAAATGGGGAAATGTGGCAGTCACTTCGTGATTCAGGGAAAGAGTATAGCATCATAAGCAGTTCGATAATTTAAAGGCTGATACGAGTCATAAGAAGCCATAGAGATAAGAAAAATAATAAATAGCTATATAATTAAATTTATGTTTGATACATCACTCACTAGTCTAATTTTCACTCTCACATTAGACTCCGAGTTAGTACTGGTGAATTATGTAGCTAGTTAGAATTATGTAGGATACTTGTGGCATGACATAAAATGAAAATGTTCAGAATTTCATGAGTGAGTATATTTTGTAAACCAAAAGCACCTAAAACATCAAGTGATACTCTATTACCATGAGGAGTATAATAAACATACATTAATCTTATTTCAGGGAGTTTTTGATGCCAGGACTCGTTGATACACATGTGCACGCTCCGCAGTATGTGAACTCCGGCATGGGATATGATCAGAGGCTGATGGACTGGTTAAACAAATACACCTTTCCTGAAGAGGCAAAGTTTAAAGACTTGGAATATGCTAAAGAAGTCTACACTAAAGTTGTGGTGAGGATAATTGTGGTAATTTTAGTTGAAGTTGCATGAATATTCAGGTGTTTACTTGTTTTGTTTTGTTTTTTGTTTGTTTTTTACTTGACAAGCTTGCAGGTTTTAAGTTATAAAAAATGTATTGAATTGGCCAAAGTTCTCATAATACAGTGGAGGAAGGCTAATTGCCTTCAGTTTTATAATTGTATCATACTTGGTACTATTGTTATAATAATATATTTAGAGACGACTTCTAATCCACGGCACTACCACTGCCAGCTACTTTGCTACTATTCATTTGGAGGCATCCAAGGAACTCTGTAGAGTTATAGGTATGTATTATACTGCAGTTTTGCTCATTGTGATTACAACAGTGTAAACAGATAAATTGGGGCAACGTGCATTGGTGGGAAAAGTAAACATGGACCAGAATTCTCCAGACTATTATGTGGAAGAAACTCAGACATCCCTTGAGGATACCAGAAAGTAAGGTTGTTTGTATAGTTAATGTCTAAAGAAAATTTCAATTGATGCTATGTAATGCTCTATTATCAACTCTAAATATGTAAATTAATGAAGTTTTTTATACTGTTTCCTCCCTTTCCAGGTTTATAAAATATGTTTTGGAAATGAAAGTAAGTTTTAAAGTTATTTGGTCAGCAGTAGTAGTAGTAGTAGTAGTAGTAGTAGTAGTAGTACTAATAATTTGCAACAACCTTTTACTTAGAATCCTCTGATTGGTCCCATTGTGACACCTCGATTTCCAGTATCCTGTTCTTACGACCTTCTCAAGCAATTGGGTGAGCTGGCTAGGGAGTATGACTTGCCAATACAGAGTCACTTGTGTGAGCAGAAAGATGAGATCAAATTCACTCTGGAGTTGTTTCCGAACCATTGCAGTGTCACACAAATCTTTGACGACACTGGACTTCTCACTGATAAGGTAAAATCTGGCTGTGTTTGGTGGTTACCTTTTGCTAAGTGTGTGTGCTTCAGTAAATATATCCAACACAATAAAGTTTCACAAGCTTTATGTGTTGTTGTTGTTGTTGTTATTGTTGTTGTTATGTAGACTCTGATGGCTCATTGTGTCTTCATGAAAGAAGAAGAACTGGAAACACTTCATGCCAGGAAAGTTGGCATCGCCCACTGTCCAGCTTCCAATTTCAAGTGGGTATTACTGTGGTGCTAATGACAAACTTGATATTTGATCCCCATTTTTTTTTATCAGAGTTTTGTCAGAAGTTTTATTCTGGTGTGCACTCAGTTATTTTTGTGTGTTTATATTGTAGCTTACGCAGTGGACTTTGTGATACTCGCAAGGCTCTGGACCGAGGCCTTAAAGTTGGTCTTGGCACAGGTTTGTTGGAAAATTTCATTTTGTTTGTTGGGTTCACCTCATAGTTTAAAAAAATAATTTTTTTTAATGCAGATATATCTGGAGGTCATTCTCCATCCATCTTATCTGCCATGAGGTCGTCTATCGATACTTCTAGAGCTGTTTACTTCAGCAAAGATGAATTCCAAAATGGGGAAGTGAAGGTTGCGGAGAGGGCAATCTCACATCACCATGCTTTCTACATGGCTACACTCGGTGGAGCCAAAGGTCAGTGCTTACATTATGTGCTCACTCAATTCACTCACTCTTTTATTTTAATATAGTTTTATCCATGGAAGACAAAATTGGAAATTTCATGGTAATAATAGGTTTGTTTATGTAATAGTTTGTAGTTGAGAATGCTGTGTAATTTTCAGGTTGGTAAGCAGTTTGATGCTCTTCTTATAAACATTGATGCACCTTCTCCAGCCAACCCTGTTTTTGACGTCTTTGAGTCTACCACTTTTGAGGTCAGTCCAAACGACCATGGCTCACCGCCTGTTAGCTATAGAGCTGTCTCGTTGTGTCCTATGCGTATTTGATGCCAAGTTCCAGTGATGTGAATCCTCAGCACTGGTTTGCCAGTGTGAATCCTCAGCACTGGTTTGCCAGTGTGAAATAGGATAATTCAATAAAACTTGACGGAGCTGTTAGCATTGACTGTAGAGTAGGTGTTCCATATGTACAGAGTAATCATACCAACATAAATAGACTCACTTGTCTTTCTGGAGAGAAAAAAAAATCAATGGCTTCAAGGATAGAGTGACTGAGTTAGTGTTGTGGCCCTTGTATACGTGTGTTGTGGGGGTTAATTACCAGTTTATATGTCACTTAGATGTACAATGTTTTCAGTTGGTTGGATAGAGACTCCGTTTACTGCGTATTGATTTGTTTGTTGTTGTTGTTGTTATAGGATACTGTGATGAAATTTCTCTATCTGGGTAAGAGTTTATGAAATAGTTCCAGTGGACTGGTGAAACTTTAAAAAAATACTGTATGCAATAACTATTGCTCTTGGTTCTTTAAGAGTTTAAGCTGATTAAAAAAAAAAAAAACCCCAATAATATGACTGAGTTATGGTTTTATTTGCAAAATACAGTTTCCTTTGTAAGTGAATTTTTCCCTAAAAGTCTCACAGGTATAGTTTGAGAGACTAGCTTCACTAATGTTGCCTTGTTTCCCTACACATCATGTGAGCAGTGATAAGGTAATCCCAGGTAGTGGCATATTGGAATAGCTAATATTATTTGTAATCCAGTAAGCTTAACTGAGATTTGTCCCAACCATGTCCATTGACAAACTGTGATGTAGGAATGTACATGAATAGGCAATCAGGCTCATGGGATAGCTGCTTGCTAACTTGTCCTTAGAACATAGCTGGTGTAGTTTTGTATTGTAACAAAGGAACTCTAAACTGCTTAGGTCCTTCAGAGAGGGACACTATTAACTTAGTGTCCCCACCTTGAGAGCAGGAACACTTTAGTGTTCCTCCGATTTTGCATTGTTAGGAGCAGTCATTATGTTCTAAATTAGTTAGGCACTAGGGTCCTGAAGGCCTTAGGCTGTAGAGTCCTGAGCGCAGCGAGGGCATAGTAGTTCCCTATGGGGCAGTGCCTAATATTATTTAGTGCTCTCTGTATTCCCAAATTAAATTACAAAACAGTTATAATTAATCGATTTGCTTTGACTTTTGTTTACTTTGTCAACTGTCTAGCAATGCAGGGCAAGAGCCACTGAAAGACAACACAACTTCTTTTTAGTGTCGTCACAAGGCGAGCATATTTCAAATTTAGTACACAGTTTATAAACTTCAACTTTAACGTTTTGCTAATGTGCTTGCAAAACATTACACTTGAGCTTCAAGGAAACTCGAGGTGTTGGAACTTATACACTTTGACTTCAGTGATTGTTAGCTAAATATTCCACTTGGGCTTCAAGAAAACTAGGTTACAATCTGTAGAGTTTCTCTAATAAAAGGCTGTAACTCAAATTGAGGTCTCTTCCTTAGCTCATTATTTATATATCTTAGCGTAGGCAGCACTGGGGCTCGGAAGGCTAAAGGACCTGCCCCTCCTCCTTCCTCCAGTATCAAAACATTGATAAGCTGTGTCAGATACTGCTTAACTACAGTACATTATTGGTGTATACGTCGTTATAAGTTATAGCATCACTATTAGAGACTACTTGTGAATAACTATTGTACCTTGTAGCAAAACATAGCCATACATACATGTGATGACAGAATACAACTGCTTATAGGATTTGGCACTTTGTGGGGTATACTGGTAAAAGAACCTTTCTTTTCAAAAAATATGAAATTATCTTGCTATGCCTATATGATTTGTACGCAATGTCTCATATTAGTGGACTTGTTTGGAGGCGAGGGCAGGATGTATTTTCCCTTTTAATTATGCTAAGGTATGAGTGGGTGCTAATTACCAACTAGCACCAATTAGCACCAATTAGCACTCTATGTTGCTACTTTTCACACTCCAAACTACTCCCTGCGCCCTTCACACTGGAGAGCGCTGCAATTCCCCAGTGGAGAAGCGGTGCTTGTCTCCTGTATTTGGGTATGTGGTGGGTGGGACAATCGAACTCACCACGCTGCTTACTGCTGCTAAGTGTCAACTGATATGCTGTCCACGCGGGTGCCACGCCCATATACTGTGCTTCTATACGCGCCCACACTAGCTCAACCGGGCAGATTAGTTGAGCTTTTAATTATGCTAAGGTATGAGTAAGTGATAATTACCAATTAGCACCAATTAGCACCCTATAGTGCTACTTTTCACACTCCAAACTACTCCCTGCGCCCTTCACACTGGAGAGCGCTGCAATTCCCCAGTGGAGAAGCGGTGCTTGTCTCCTGTATTTGGGTATGTGGTGGGTGGGACAATCGAACTCGCCACGCTGCTTACTGCTGCTAAGTGTCAACTGATATGCTGTCCACGTGGGTGCCACGCCCATATACTGTGCTTCTATACGCGCCCACGCTAGCTCAACCGGGAAGATTAGTTGAGCCTGCGACGCTTTACCTGCTTGCTCCTTGCTTCCCCGTTAACTCCGTTTAATGATTAAATATTTGAGAAGGTGAATGAAAGTTTAAATGTGTTCAATTAGTTCATTCATTAATTTGTTATAACAAAGCACTAGCCCTATCAGAGCTCTAGCTCTATAAACTATGATTCAAAATCCGTCTAGTTTTTTTTTTTTTTTCTGAATATTTCCCCTGTATTTTAACTAAACCATTTTTTTATTTAATTAAGCAGAAAAAGTATTATTATTTCCCTGCCATTATAGCTATTTATTGTTTGCTATAATAATGTTTCTATTAATTTTAGGTGATGATCGGAACATAACCATGAGGTATGTGGCTGGAGAAGAGGTTAAAATTTAAGACACTTGTAGAACTTCAAATATTTTAAGCATTTAACTAGTCATTGGGTTTGGTTTTGTTTTTTATTATCATTTTCTAGTGTCTGCTTTTATCCTTCATCATTGCAGCCAATGTCTACACTGTCCTTTATTTATTTTTTTCACTATATTAACGGTTAATATTTTTGTGATTCCGTCAACAAGAAATATGTTAAAATGGTAGAAGAACTTAAATAAATGTGATAGCTACGTAACTACTTAATTACTTATAAAGCTAACAAGGAATAATCCACCAATGCACTAATCTCTCTCTCATCTACTCTGATACTATGCATGCTCCTGCTCCCTATAGTTATAGCAAGGTTTTCCAAACAGGCTTTGCTTACAATTTTCCAGACAAGGGTTACCTAACCTGCCGTTTAAACATATTCAGTTAGCAGTCAGAATAAGGTGTCCATATAGACATTCTCCTTGATCTTGTTGGGCAATGAACCGTCTTCTGACGTCAATTAGCTAGCTGCTGGTCATGGTTCATTGACTAGATGACACAAAATGAAATAAGATACTTCACAGGACGCAAGGGATTGGAACTGAAGAATAACACAGAAAAAAGGTGCTGTTAGTGAGGAATTAAATAAATAATGATATGTAAGCACCAAAAACTCCTGGAAACCAGGAAGGGTGGGGATTATAGTCATGGCACTACATGTAGTTTGAAAATCATAAGGGTAGTTGTAAGGGTTAGACCATGGAAGAAGAATCACTTTCAAACCCATGCTTTTTCCATCCCTGTAAGTTTATAGCTACACAAACTTTAGACTCACATTCCATTATTACATATTCATTGAATCCCACCAAATATAACTGCATCTAGCTGCATGTAACCCAGTGATAGCCACTAATGTCATACATGGTTAAGATTTCTACACAAATTTGCAAATTATGACCAAAAAAGTGACAATGTGAACTGTTTATGTAGTTAATGTATGTGTGTGTGGTTATCACTGAAGTGCTCCCATATCAATAGTAGTATCTTGAGTTTGCGAAGATGGATCTTGCTGCTGCTTAGAAGACCTTCCATTGCTGAAGTGCTGTCTGAAAGAGGTCCAGTGTGAATTACATTTAATTGTTCCGCAGAATCTACACAAGTTATAATGTGATACTTTGGTTTGTACACTTTTATAGTATAGCCTAATAATTTTCTTTGAAAGAAAGAATGCAGCAAATATAAAGAGCCCTTCAGAGTAGGAATAAAACTTGGCCACTAGAGTGAGCCAGTATGGTGAAGTTATGAAATACCTTACATAGGGCACTCCTGATATAATCAAGGTGCCAATCCACAGCCTCATGAGGGTCCAATTTGCTTTCTGTTTTAACTTTGACTTGTTGACAGCCACTTTACAAATGATAAAACTAGTGATACCGAATAGAATGGTGCTGAAGATGGTCAGCAGTGCAGCTGGCAAGGCCCAGGCTAAAATGAATGGCTCTATATGTGTAATCGTGCTACCATTAATTCCGTAACCAACCAAGTTCTCTTTAGTGACATCAACGGTTACCGTGACAGCAACTACTATGGCTCCAACACTCCATCCGATGATTAAATAAAAAATTATTCGTACTTTCTTAGATGATTTGGTGTCTAACTTTAATTTTATTCCATTGACGAACTTTCTCAAAATTTCATAGGAGAATATTGCCAACCACGTAAATTGCACCAGGGAGAAATAATGATAGAAAATGGCAAATACTTTTCTAGCATTTGTGACCTGAAGTTTATAATGCTCCTGAAGTAAGTACATCAAGCTTGTAAGGAATATTGGGATGACATAGTTTAGTATAATAGTGGATGGAATATTCCTGACTTCACTAAATATAACATGCGTAATAATTATCAGGAGTACCCCAATTAGTGTGAGGCTATTACCAAAGAAGAAAATAAAATTTTCTGCCAGAGGATTGTACATACAGAAATACAGATTGCTGTCATGATCATAGTATAAGGTGGGGAGGCCCTCTTTCACCACAGCATCATTGTCATTCCAGGGAATAAGGAGACCCTGGCATAGGGAAGAATCCACACATCTTATACTTGTAGTGTACCGATTGCCCAAGGTTAAATTACAGCTACTTGAATTACTTGGCATAGTTTGACTTAAGCTTTGACATATTTCTTTGATCTCAGAAACACTTGTTGGAAGTTCATTATCTGCACAAATGTTTCCCAGCGAAGTTTCCCACTTTTTACACTCTACATTGATAAACAGGCTTGTGTTGGTACCTATAATTTGTACAGTGCCACAGTCCACTGAAGATATACTAAAAGGAGAACTGTCATTCGATTGGGACGACTTGTTGACTGAAGTGAGTCCATTTTGCAAGCGAAGCTCATTGAAGCAATAGCTTTGGTTTACAGCATTACAGCTTGCACATGCAGCATTCTTATACACTGTTCCATCATCTCCAATAACTAAATTGTGTAAACCAGAAGTACAGTTGTGTTCCATTTCAAAGAAAAGTGTGTTAGCTTGTGGACCCATGAACTCTTTCAATTGTGTAATTGGTAGGCAGGTAGTTGTAGAGACTAAACATGATCTGGGAAGACTTGCATTTGAAAATCCACTAGGAGCTCGGTATTGACTTACTTGACATTCTTGGAGTAATATTGTTGTGTCGTTTAACAGTGTAGACAAATTACCACTTGATAAAAGTCCATTGACTTTAACTGAACATTTCAGGTCAACAGGCCATGCTGCAAAGTCTTTCACTCCATTGCAGTAAGCACAGTACTGGTTTCTGTACACAATGCCAGTATTGATATCAGTGACAGGAGGAAAGGAGGTGAGCTTGGTGCTGGTGCAGTTGTCTAGTAGCTCACTGGCTCCTTGAGCATGCTCACTGCATACAGGACAAGAGGAAACCATCAAGTAGCCTTTACTTCCATTATTGAGAGCAGTACTTCCATTTTCAGTGATGGGTTGGCAATTAAATACAGCTCCAGGATGCAGAGGTGGTAAGGAAGGAGGAGGACAAGAGGCTGGAGGTGACAAGGACCCACAACAGTCTCCAAATAGAGCACAATTAGCATCACAGTTACAAGACATTCCTTCTGCTTCACTACTACATGATTCACATGAGGGGCAGCTTTGATAAGAAGGTGCCACCAAGACTAGAAAGAAAGCAAACTTCAGCATTCTCTTTGCACACATTCATCAAGGTAAAGATCATATATCTCCCAAGGGTATGACCATAGATCTATATTATAGTACCACTGATAGAGTCTAACTTCCTGTAATCTAAACAAGAGTGGGAGGTTTTTCCAGGAATCTAGGGTATTGTATTTTCTTTGAATTCATGTATGGTATGGCACAAAGCATAGCTTCAGCTCTATGCATCTTGAACAGATGGAGAGGAGAGGAAAGACACAAAGAAGCCATGTACATCAAGTATAACATTAATTAAGTACTGTGTTCCATACTACCCGCTGTCACTGTCTTTGAACTGGTAAAATCAGGTATGGTATATGGAAAGAGAGAGAGAGAGGTGAGTGAACAATCTTATATTTAATAAACCAGCTTCAAGTGATAAAACCAATGTTTTAGTTGTTATACTGATATTTACCTTGTACATAGCTACATGGAAGAAAAAAAAAGAAAGAAAAAAAAGCAGATGAAAATTCATCTTATATGTACAACTCCATCGTCTGTAAGCTAGAATCACACAAAGCATGTTTTGTGACAAATCAGATAATTGCTATGTTGGCAGATATCCAACTCCCAACTGGAAATGAGCCACACCTCCTGAGAGACTCAAAGCAGCATTGCCTCCCAATGCAGACAGCTGAGGGTAAGCGGACTGGCAAATGAGGCAGACCCTGGAACAGATCAAAGCTTCAGAGCTGCGAACAAACTCAGCTTACCCAAACATGTAACTACTGTAACTATGTGCCACAGAAACAAACATGCTTTGACTCTCCGATGAGGGTTTGGAGACTCTGGATGATGTTATTGGATTCCTTGGCATGAAGTACAGCAATGCAGGATGTTGCTGAGAGGGCAACATTTTTGTAGGTAAGTATTGTGACATTGTGATGTGGAGTCAGATTGTATGAAGCTAAGGGTACTCCAACTCAAAGCCCTGAAAATGTAAAACAAAACAAAACAAAACAACAACAACAACAACAAATAAAACAACTCATGCCCTCAGGGAGAAGAATGAGGAAGTGGTTATTTTGAATAGACAGGTGTATTGGCAATTATAACCTACATGGTTTTGAGTGGAAGGATGAAGTGGTAGCTACAGTGATTATCCAAGCCACGAGCCTGCTGAGCGAATTACCACATGTAAGGTTCATATGACCTAATGAGTAAAGTGAATTTTTCATGTAGAGAATGCATGAAGCCAATAGACACAATTTGGTGATTTAGATGTACCTTAATGTGAAGTATTCAATTAATAACCACTGTCTGAAGGAAAGAGTGGGCCACAGTATATATGTGTCATACTAGAGAGATCTGAATTATGCTTTGCTATTCATTTTCCCCTCTTATTTTGGCTAATAAAAGCAAAGCTAATATTTAAAAATAAATAATAAAAATAACAACAAAATAGCTATAATTAAAAATAATAAAGTAACAAAATTATTGATGATAACAAAATAAAGCAACAAAAATAACAAATAAAATTATTAGCTAACAGCAATAAGTTATCAACTTAAAAATAGCAATAAGATTAATATGACAATAGCAATAATGCAGCAACAATAAAACAGACGACAACAGCAACAACAATTGCAACAAAACAGCAACAATAATAACAGTCAATAACCAAATTACCCACATGCCCACTCACTGGAGCCCCAAAGACGTATCTAGTGTTTGTGAACACATGGGATGATTTAAATTAAGGATCTAAATATACCATAATGATCTCAGCAAACATAAGTAGGTTTCTGTCCGTGGAAAACAACAACCACAGAAAAATGTGAATAATGCAGTTTAAAACATGCTTTTTCCTGTAGGGGATTTTTAGTTGCAGTGAGAATGACTATTGAGTTCCAGTTCCAGATTCTTCTGTTAGCTCCCATCTGGACCCCATGCTTTAGAATTCGCTCCAAGCAATTCAGCCATTTAATTTCTGGGCATGATACTTGCTATGGTCCACAACTGACATCTCAGCCTTATAGCCTCTGACAGAAAACACACAGAGTGTTTCTGAGAGACCTGGTCGACACGATGACAAGTTATCAAAAGACTGCATTACATTAAAAATATATAAAATTCTAAAACAATTATAGTTATTTTAAGACTAATTTACTGGACTACTCACTGGGCACCATTGCTGTTATCAAATATACCAGTAAATAAGCTGGGGTTTCCATGCAAAAAGAAAAACCTTAGGTCTGGCTTGTCGTTAAGAATCAATTTGGATGACTTTTCTGGGATAATCTGGTTGAATTATATTTTTGGACAGTAAAGTTAGTCGATAAATCAGCCACAGACTTGGGTTTTCGCGCGCGCGAGCACTGCGCTGATGTACGTTGGAAGTTGGAAAGAGTCGTTGCAACGACCGATACCAATTTTTTTTATTGCATTGTAAGTAAAGTTTGTATACATTGTCGAGAACAAAAAAGAATGCCTGCAACGGTTCAAGTGAAGGTTGTAGCAGCTAGGGACCTCCCAATAATGGACAGGAGTAGTGAACTTACTGACGCTTTTGTAGAGGTAAATTAAGAACAAGAGAATGACTTTGCCTTTGGAATTTGCAGCTGCACTGGCCATTCCCAAAGCTTATGTCAGCGAGATATTCATGTCTTGTAGTTGAAGTTGGGCCAAGCTTATGAGAAAACAGAGGTGTGTGAAAAGACTCTGAATCCTTCTTGGAACTCTAAATGGTTCACTTTCAAAGTAGAGGAGGAGGATTTACAAGAGGAGCCCCTTCAAATAAAGTATGAATTGATATTTTAATTGGTTTTTCTGTATCCACGCTGGGATGATAAATATTGTGGCCAATCGATATGACCTTCTGCCCGCCATTACAGACATATTGTCCTCACTACCTATAGCATCCTTAATTCACATTATAATTCTCTGAGTGGTAAGCAAGTAATTGATTAGCATAGTGAATCTATATTTACTGTACGAGTTGATTTGTTCCTGTGTGAAGTGGTGGCAACATTTCCTCCCATTACTTATCACCCTAGTTATGTAAACATTATTAGTAGAATGGATGGAAACATTGTTGGCAGAATGATCATGTATAATTGTATGATTAATAATAGCAAATTTTTCCATTCTAACAGCCAATATTATATTAATTAAAACTTAACCCGACGTTTCGAATTCTTGCTGAAGTCCTCTTCAGGATTAAGTTTTAATTAATATAATATTGCTGTTAGAACGAGAAAATTTTCTATTATAATTATTTCAGCCGAGAATGACTGAATCAGGGTTGGGGTCAAATACTTTGAATAGTATTTTAAAAAAAACAAATACAAATACTTTGAAGAACTCAAATACAAAATACAAATACAAATACTTTCTTAGATGTAGTATTTCAATTATAACTACAAATACTTTTGAATTGCATCAAAATTACAGTCAATGAAGTGTTACTAAACAAAAGAATATATCTGTCCAATAGGATATATCTGTCCAATAGAAATATGTTTGGGAAATCTTTTACTTTTTACTATTACAAAAGCTCGCAATGCTACCTGATGATTTTTTAACAAGTATTTGTGTTCGGGATTCCCCAAACAATTGTAGAACTTAGTCATACGCATACGCAATATGTATCATGTCGACCCTTTCCACAGCCTGTAAGCATGTAATGATATTCATTGCGGTGGTCACCCACTGCACTTTGTATCACCGGCGGCTGAGTTTGTTACACGCCCGCGTCAGAGGAGGTTGTCATCCTAATCCTTCTGTGTGGCTCTTACTTTGAGCCACAACTCCATTCTCCATAGCTGTGTTCAAAACCTGGATTGACTCTTCATCATCCATAGCGATTGTCTTCTCAAGAAATTTTGTTACCACCTCCTTCCGGATGGTACTGTCAATTTGCACGGAGCCCCAATTTGTATCTGTGAATACTATGAGCCACCCTCCACCTCCTGACTTCACCAGAATTTTAACCATCTTCTATATCACTAGGACAAGTTCCCCAAGCCTTCCAAGAGGCGTGTGGCTTGCAACGACACTCATGCCCTAGTGAGATGTCCAACCTTCGCAGCCATGGATGTAGACAGACGCAACAAGATAGTCCGAGAGAATCGCCTCTGCATTGTTTTTCTGATGCCCATGGATGCAAAGCCTGTCCCTCCCGCTATACTTGTAGAACCTGTGCTAACAAACATCACACACTCCTTCATCGCGGTCGAGTTCCAGAGACGTCAGCCCCTTCCCTCAAGGTGATGGCGTCCACGCCAGTCAACCATCCTGCACCAGCCGGGCCGTAACCTACTTCAACCGACTCATCCCATTCTCCCTCCCCCCCCGGAGGATGTTCGGGATATTCCCCAAACAATTGTAGAACTTAGTCATACGCAATATGTATCATGTCGACCCTTTCCACAGCCTGTAAGCATGTAGTGATATTCATTGCAGTGGTCACCCACTGCACTTTGTATCACCGTGCATCTCATATAAGGCCCAGTACTTGTGGTTGGTTTTCGATTGATAACTTATCCAAACTTGAGTCCATAACACCGGCTTGAGAGTACGCGCTTTAGGCGAGCACTGCAAGGCTGCAAGCTTAGTTAACGGCCAGCGGCTGAGTTTGTTACACGCCCGCGTCAGAGGAGGTTGTCATCCTGGTCCTTCGGTGTGGCTCTTACTTTGAGCCACAACTCCATTCTCCGGAAGACAAAACCCACTCCTGCTCGGGGAAGTTACGACCCCCCCCCCCGAACAATTTGAAATACAAATACTTCACTTTTTAGATTTTAAAATACAATTAATACAGATACAAATACTCCAAAAATGTATTTAAATACAGCATAAATACAAATACTCATGTATTAGACCCCAACCCTGGACTGAATCATTGAAAGTATGATTAATCTCTCACCAGCACAAGATTTCTCTACCCATAATAAATCCATTAGAAGGAGTCACCCTCTTATAGCTGGATCCTCTGAATAAGTCCTTGATTACAAGTTCTTTTATCAGGCCAGGAGACTTGTTTGTTTAAGTCTGAGTTGATATTTCATTCCATTTCCCTCGTCCTAGGATAATGGATCACGATACATACAGTGCCCACAATGCCATTGGCAAGGTCTACATCTCCCTCAACTCTCTCATAGCAACACTAGTGGATGGAGCCAGTCAGAGCAGCAGCAGTAACAGCAGCATGGACGGATGGTTCCCCATATTCGACACACTTCATGGTAATCATTTGTAGCAAAGATTATTGGTATTAGTTGAAGGAATAGAAATGAATTGTTTGTTTATTTTTTAATTTTTTTATTAGAGTCTGGTTTCATGTACATTCTTATAGTGGTGTGCTTCATCACAAATGGCGAGTGAGCCTAAAACTACACTATTGATAAATAATTGATTTTAATTTTTAACACTCAAGCTACTAAGAAAAAGTTGAGCTTTTAAATTTTGTATATACGGTAAAGGGGTTTCAATGCCATAGTAACCACTCGCTGCTACTGTTTGAATTAAAAACAAAAAAAACAAAACAACAACAACAAAGTCACAATATTTAATTGTTTTCTTTGTGGTATTCTTTAGCTAAGTAGTAGCTGTAACACACAATACTTTCACACAACTGGATATACCTATACAAGACTTACCTCCGTGGTTGGTTTAGTGGGCAATGAAATTTTCAAGTAAATACTGTTGCGTAGGGCTTATAACAAATAGCGTATTAACTTACCACCACCACTAACTCAAATAGAAATGGAACTCCTGTAAGTTTTTGAGTTTTAACTGCACCCGCAAAAGAATTCAAAGCGATTAACAATTTAATTTCTAGGATGATACGGGTAATGATTGATAAACCAGAGGATTCTATTTAGTGTAGCTTGAGACAGGGTCGAACACTGAGCTAACACAAAAATATGGGAGGGTCAAAGTACAAATGACATATGTACGTCCACACATTATGGATAAATAACATCCCCGATTCTCAATTTGACACCACTATATAGTGTCTCGCTCACTTGCCAACTAGTGATGTGCTTCAGCACAAATGACAAGCAAGCCTTTGTGCACAAGTAATTCAAACAATGAGGCGAAACACTTTAAAAAATCTGACCAAGATTTTTTATTTTGTAGCCGTTGAACATTAACAAATATAGATTTACTATCTTACCTCAAATTTTCCCAGTGTTTTAGTAGTACCTATTTAAATAAGCCATTCTGACTATCTGAATGATCAGTAGCTCCAGACCATAACCACTCCGGCTACAGAGTTTATCAATTGTGTATGGTAAAGGGTTTTCAGTGCCATAGTAACCACTACCTGCAACCCATTATCCCACAGTTTTGAGCTTAACTCTAAATAAGACTTGCTTACTGCTGTAGTAGCCAAAGAAACTGGGAGGAAGACTAAATATATTAAGTATTTGTTAAAATGTTTGCTTTAAGATATTCTTTAGCTAGTAGTAGCTGCAACACACAATACTTTCACACGCACACGATATACCAACACAAGACCATTGTATTTTCTATACTTATTGGACCATGGATTTTCAAGTAAGAACACTGCGGTTGTGTAGTGCATGTAACTACATATGACATGTAGCGCATTTAACTTACCACCACCACTAATTCAAAAAAATAAACTCCAGTAAGTTTATAAAACTTAAGTCTGTCCCGAAACATTCAGAGTAACAGCCTAATTCAAAGTGGTACGGGTAAGTATTGCCAACAAAAAGATTCGGTTTAGTGGGGTATGGGATAGGGTCGACCATCATGCGAACACAAAAATGTGAGGGTCAAGGTACAAAAATGACATATGTACGTCCAAACATACATATAAAACAAAACAAAAATGTCCCCGATTTTCAAATTGTGTTACCCCTGATATGTCTCGCTCGCCAATTATTGAATTAATTTTTTTAATATTTGACTTCCACAGTCACCACTACCCTCCTATTCCTGAAGCCTTGTTCTATAAAACCACTTAATTCTTTTATACAAAACTATAGGGGGAATAGTTTATTCGTATACACATTTGCAATAGAAAACATTTTCTTGTGTGCTTGTGTAATTGCATTTGATTATTGTGAAATAAATTCCTGGGTGTGAAACCAGAAGTGGTTCTGATAAAAGGAGTAGCAGTTATAAGGATTTTATATCATTTTGTTAGGTATTAGAGGGGAACTTCATCTTCAGGTTACAGTGGAGGTGCTGAGGGACCAGCACAGATTCAAACAGTCTTCATGTGAAGTAGCATTCTTTACATGTGAGTGGGAATTATGTGTGTGTGTGATTGTGCATGCATGATAAACATGTGTATTTTCAAAATTATACAAGTCTATTCTTTGTTGGGTATTTTTGTTGTTGTTGTTGTTATTATTATTATTATTACTATTGTTAATGATAAATAGTGACTTTGCAGTTAATTGGTGTGCAGGGGGTAAGACTTATGTGGCTATATGTGTGTGTAAGATGTTTGTGTTTCTTTATAAGCGATTCAGAATGCGTGCATGTTTTATGTATGAGTGTATGTATGTATGTTTGTGTGTGTGTGTGTGTGTGATTAGGTCCAGAGACTCCCCACTGTTATTCTACTCAGAGTATTCGTGGATTTGTTGAAGAACTTGTCGTAAATGACGATCCAGAGTACAAGGTTCAGTGATTTCTATTGCATGCTGAATAAAGCAAGACATGTTAAATATAATGATATAATTTCCTACTTGTGATATCGTGATGTACATACACATAAGTGTAGTGCTGTTTTTAGCAGTATTGTGACCCATTGTGGAAATTGCCTTATCGTGGCCCTATTTATTATAAAAAAAATTTTTTTAATCGAAATCGTTTACTCGTGATGATCACTGATCTCTTATAGTTCTGTTTTTGGCAATCCATTTGGTGTGCAGCCCCATGGATAAAACAAATAATTAAGTTTATCTTGTTTAGGCAAAATTTTCCAGGGCGGGTAGCATAAACTTGCCATAGCCTCCTATCTGTATCAGTAATGTATAACTAATGTCATTCTGTGGTGTATGTGCCTGTAGTGGATTGACAAAATTCGAACACCACGTGCCTCCAATGAAGCTAGGCAAAGACTTTTCTCCAAAATTACAGGTAATTGTTCTGTACTCCTTTTTTAGTCTTTAGTCTCCATCATTATTACTCTGCCACTGTGCATGCTGCATTCTAATACCAGAATAAGATTGATCCTAGAATGAATGAATGAACGAATGGACAAATGAATGAACAAACGAATGAATGAATGAATGAATGCTGTTGTAGATTGACCTATTGAACTCACTATTTCCCTTACTTTTGTGAACATACTCTCTGTGCCACTTGTCTCACAGGTGAACTTCAGAGGAAGATTGGTCTTAAAGCACTGGAGATTGGAGGCAATGCAGTCATCGGGTGAGGCATGCATTTAGTGCTGTCAATGAATAGCACAATGATTGAGAATGGGGCTCTCTGTGTGTAGCTACCAGCAATACTTTGATCTGGAAGGAGATACTGGGATCGTGGTCAGAGGAATCGGAACTTGTGTCACTCTGGCACCCAATTCACACTCACCATTCGGACAATCTCAGCTCCAAGTCAGCCACGGGCCCCAAGTAGGCATCTCTGGTCTTCAAACTAGCAACCAGGGCAGCTTGAAGGAACTGGATGCAGAAAGGGGAGGAGATGGAGGAGGAAGTGGTGGAGCAGGAAGCGGTGATGGTGGAGGAGGGAATATAGTAGCTTCTCCAAAGAACCCCCTTACCTTATGCAAAACGTCATCGTCTGGTTCTGAAGAAGTGACTGGCTCACCTCACAAAGGAAGCGGTTCGTTATTTGCAGTGTTTATGTTGTAATGTGTGAGTGTATGGGTTGTTGTTGTTGTTGTTGTTGTTGTTGTTGTTGTTGTTGTATGTAGCATCAGAGTCTCAAATAGACCTACTAACACCAGGAGCTCTGTTCATGAAGCCTCCACCCACTATCCCTGTTGCTTTATCTGTGAGAAACTTACAATTTAAATTAACCCCACCGTTCATTTCTCTAAATTATTTAGGATTTCCCTTTCTACACCCTCACAAACTTGCCCCCAGGGCTTTTGCTCAATATTGGAGGTGTGGTCTCATCTAGGTCGGTCAAGCTATTGGACAAGATCAAGGATCCCGATGAACCTGAGACCAGAGATGCTTGGTGGCAGGAAGTGAGGAACGAGGTGCGATCTCACGCCCAAGCCATGGGGTGCAATGCCGTAGCAGGATATGTTGAATCCACTAGCATCTGGTAGGTTTCCACAGTTAGTCTTTTTTCTTAATAAAACCACAGCAGTGTTTTACTGGATACTGTATTTTAATTAAATGTATCATTGTACCCTTTGTGTTTTTATTGAAGAATTTTTTAAAAAGTATCTTATCATATTGGATGCAATCTCTGCAGTGTGCTCACTGCTTGTACAAGTAAAAATGTTGAAAATATTACTAATATGCACTTACCTCTGATTCATGAAATACTATAACGTTTCTGATTCATACAATAACTATTGGCTGTTTTAGCTAAGTGTGGTACAAGAGTTAAAACCAAACCCATTATTGCATTAGCAGTGACAAAGCAATACGTATGTATTTGTTGTGATGTTCTGCAGTATCGTAACCAAATTTAACAATTGTGAAACAAAAAAGGTTGATTGCAATTAAAAATTTGTGTGTAGATTGGAATACAAGTTCCTGTTTAGTATCTATTTTATTAATAAGGTGTATGTTAGATGAACTTTGTTTTGTATGTATGTAGTGATGCTCTCTGCATATTCTCAGCTACTGGCACCGCAATCCGTATTAGTACCAATTATCACCTCTCTAGCAATCAGTCTCCACGCAAACCAGCATGTAAGAATGGCTGAGTCACATGAGAATGCAAACCTTGTAATTGTTAATAAATTCATCTTGTTGCATGTTGAATTACGATTTTCTCATGAGGCAAGTGAGCGAAACAAGCCAAGCGTTCCCTGGTTCAACATATAAAGTTATTTATGTATGCTTATGTACATATTTATACATCACTCATTGCATGATTGTGTGGAGATTAATTAATGCTAGGTTTTCTTAAACTTTTGTAGCATGTATTTTAGCTCCATGGCTTGATGCTTTGATCATGCTCACAAGATTATAGCTTTGATCATGCTCACAAGATTATAATACCTCATTTTTAACACGCTTTTGTTTATGATTTCTGGTAAGGGGTGTTCAATTATAAAAACCCATTTAATTCTGCTCAGTTAATCCTAACATGTAAACTAGTTCTGCTGAAAAGTATTAGAATGATGTAAAGTAGGATAGGATGCAGCAAATAAAAATGTTGTATATATTTTATTTTTTGCAGCTCCAGGATCCAGTTTTGAGGACTACAAGGAAGCTGATACCAGCAAGGAGTAAGCTTACCATCATTGTTAATATTATCATTGTCATCATCATCATCATTAAACATTATCATCTTTATTAATTCTTACTCATACCCATTGGCGTGTTATCTGTGCAGGGCAGTAGCATCAATGTTTTACCAACTGTGCAGAATATGCCACGTTCCTTATTCTCCTCTTAAGCAGTTTTCAGGAGGTCGTCTAGTCAAGTGCTGTGTATGCAAGTGAGATAAACAAACTAGCAATATAATCCTGTAACAACAACAATAGCTAAACACAAAATTATTTGGTATACACACTCTGTACTCTTCCTTTTGTCTCCTTCCTTCCTTCCGGCTGTTTCCTTAAATTTCTCCTTTTCTTACTCTTTCTTTTGTCTCCTTCCTTCCGGCTGTTTCCCTAAATTTTTCCTTTTCTTCTTCTACCTCCTCTTCATTTATTGTCTCTCTTCCCTCTACTGCTGCCTTCTCTCTCCACTGTCACCTCTTTATATGCCTTTTGTGTTTGCATGAATATTTCCTTTTCCTCTTTCTGTTCTCATGCTAATAGTGCCAGCACAGTACCATCAATCTTGCTGTCCACTCTTGAGCCTCCTTCCTCTGTAGCTATCAGAGGCAGAGGCACTCTGATACAAGTGAGGGTCCTCCACAACAGAAAGAGACTCAAAGGAGAAGAAAACGCCATTGATTTTAGCAAGGTGAGTGGGGTGTGTTCTCGATTAGAAACAGGTTTCGAATGAGCTGTCACTTTTGCAGCAACTTCCTTTTCTGGAGTACAAGTTGTACACACGAATTTTGAACAAGGTTCGGATCAAAGGCATGAATGCTGTGTTCTCTCTCAGCACCCAATACATTGTAGGGGACACTGTGGTCATTGGAATGGCGGTAAGTCTGGAGCAGGCTGATGCCTCTTCACTGGAGTTGAGGTGGATAGCGTAAAGCCTTTTAACGCCTTTGACATTATTGATGAAAATTTCTAATCAAATCAACATAAAGTAAAGATTGTTAGATTTATGTTACTGTCCTTTGGTTTTGTCTCATTGTAATCATACTCTTTGTAGACTGGTACTGGTCTGTATCTGGAAGCTCTTCCTTCGCCAACCAGAGTGGTCATTGCCGAGGATGGCTCGGCTAAGCAAAATCAGTTTAGCACTTTGCAAGAAGCCATTACATCAGCTCAAGAAGAGAACTCAGTACTTTATGGCCTCAAGCAGCCTTTGGTATGCTTCATTGGTTACATGTAATATATATATATAATATATTATACAGATGTTGAGTTTATCATGGAAATTGTAGCTCTGAATATTTTAGTTACTTTACTGGACATAGTAGTTAACATAATAGAAAATTGTGAGTGTATCTTAGCCTAGCCTACTCCAGTTACTCAGTATCTTAGCCTAGCCTACTCCAGTTACTCAGTATCTTAGCCTAGCCTACTCCAGTTACTCAGTATCTTAGCCTAGCCTACTCCAGTTACTCAGCATCTTAGCCTAGCCTACTCCAGTTACTCAGTATCTTAGCCTAGCCTACTCCAGTTACTCAGTCTTAGCCTAGCCTACTCCAGTTACTCAGTATCTTAGCCTAGCCTACTCCAGTTACTCAGCATCTTAGCCTAGCCTACTCCAGTTACTCAGTATCTTAGCCTAGCCTACTCCAGTTACTCAGTATCTTAGCCTAGCCTACTCCAGTTACTCAGTATCTTAGCCTAGCCTACTCCAGTTACTCAGTATCTTAGCCTAGCCTACTCCAGTTACTCAGTATCTTAGCCTAGTCTACTCCAGTTACTCAGTATCTTAGCCTAGCCTACTCCAGTTACTCAGTATCTTAGCCTAGCCTACTCCAGTTACTCAGTATCTTAGCCTAGCCTACTCCAGTTACTCAGTATCTTAGCCTAGCCTACTCCAGTTACTCAGCATCTTAGCCTAGCCTACTCCAGTTACTCAGTATCTTGGTGAAGCAATAAATAGTGACAAGTGAGACACTCTCAGCTTTAATGGATATTATATATAATATGTAAGTATGGGCTTGGTACATCGCTTATTTTCTAATTGGACTGAATTTATAGTGTGAGCTGTTCAATTAATTTTATTTATTTCATTTTATCAAGCTCATAAGACTCAAATTTCTGGTTTTTACATAACCCCCACTTTTGTTTTGAGATGAGATGGAATTGGTCAATTTGTAACTCCTTTCATCATAAAAAATCAGTGAATAGTCATAGATTTTGGTAAAGTGTCATCAAAAGCTAGTTTGTGTTTTAGAGTACTGATGACCCATACCACATACATAAGATTTTAATTCCATGGTCTCAGTTGGCTGTGGACTGGTAGTAAAGGTGGTGTTGGAGGAGTGTATATGTTTGGCTCAGTGGCCTTATATTTTTCAGGTGTCACAAAAGGTCAGTAAAGGCCTGTTTTTTTTTTTTTTTTTTTTTTTTTTTTTTTTTTTTTTTTTTATGCAGAAAACATTATTAGTCAACCCAACAGAAATTTCTTAATGTGACACCAACCAATAGATACACCATAATGGGAGCAAGGGAGAACAGCTATTGAGAAGGGGGTGGGATCAAGGAGCCACTTATACAGCTTAATAGCTATGGCAACATCATCATTCAATATTCTGAAATCACCACCGGTGTGAGCCCTTGGTATCCTTAAGGTTTTAGCTTTAGTACAAAATTAAGCACATGATCTCTTTACTTATTACTTTTAAGCTGTAAGGATTCAGCATTTGTTCAAGAATAATGGCATTGGACTTCTAAAGCAGAAAGGGGAGGGGGGGGGGGGGGGGGGGGGGGACTTAAGTTTTACGGTTTATTTGGTTTAATATATGAATGTTTATTATCTGAGGCTGTGTGCATGCATTGTGGTTACTCCCATCCACCAGTAGTTGTTAATGGCGTAGGTCTCCTCGATACTCCAAGGGTTCCTCAAGGTAGTGTGGCTTACAAAAATAAGTTTGTGTTGGTGCACCACTGATTATTAAAGTGCTTTTTGTTGGGATTTTTAGTTATGGGCATGTTTTTGTTAGTTGTATGCCACTAACCGACTGAACATTAGGAGGATGTCTGCTTAACTTTTAAAAATAGTAATTTTTTTTGGTCATGGTTAATATTATCAGTGTGTCAATGTAATTTAATTTTAAAAGATGCTTTTAATACTTTTTTTTGTGTGATCCAACAAGTGGTTGCAGTGGTTGGGTGTGTCATGTGAAAAGTGAGGGGAGGGGGGGGGGGGGTTAGTTGTGGTCTCCAAGTGCAGAGTAGTTGTTGTCGTTGTTGGCTTTTTATACCAGTTAAAAAAAATTTCCCCTGAGGAGGAATAATGTGATTTAATTACATTCACATTACCTGTATGCCACTAATTAATGAGGTGCTTGGTAGGGACCTTCTTTATGGTGATTTGTAGATCATCCGGTCATTGTGGTCTGCTCCTCTAAGGGTGTGTCCCTAATGAGTGGGATAGCAGCATCATGGCAACAGTAAATTCAGCTATCTTGAGCACAAAGTAGCTAGTATTCATTTGGCACCCATAATGATTGTTGTGCGTATCTACTGATTGCTATGTGAGTTGCAGCATAAGTACTTCTATTTATGTTCAGTTTTGCATACAGATAGTTATCATTTAGGGTAATATTTTACACAAATTACTTGGAAACATCGTGTGGGGTGTTTCATGAACATATCTCTCTCTCTCTCCTATAACTCAGGAGATTCCCAGAGGAGGTGTTACGGATACTTCATTTGTGGATGAAGATGCAGTTGGTGCCGGAGTAGATCCTGGACAGCTTGGTCACCACCAGGACACACTCATATTTGATGTATGTACAGTCATATTGTATTGTGAGTGCATAAGGAGGAGGGGTGGTATTGTTTAGTTTGTGAGGTTTTTGTCAGACTCAACTAGATGCGAGTTTATTATTCTAGAATTGCACAACTCTCTGTACTCTTACTAATTGAAACCAGCTTTTTTCCCCTGATGACTTTTTTTTTCTCTCCTCTAATTTTTTTTTTTTAAAGGTTTTTATTAATTTTGCTTGTTTACTTATTCCCTTATGTTATTTGTTTATTGATTGATCAGGCACTAATCCATCATACTTTTTGTAAGAGTTTTGATTTTTGCATAGTACATGTATAGCAAGTTCTCTTCTGATATTATTAAAGACCAGCAAGTCCCCACCACATCGTGGCACTTACTCTATGGCACTCACACTGTATTAACTTTTGCAAATTAGGAATGCAGTAGCAGAAAGTATTTTTATCCATTCTTGTTATCCTCTACCACTTGGTTTAGTTGCATCAGTTCTGCTCTCTTTCTTCCTGAGCCTTCTTCTCTTCACTTCTTTCTTTTAGAGTCATAGATTCCTCTTCTCCTCCTTGGTCTAAACTATTGCCTTCCTTTTTGAACGCTTTATCAACTTTCCTTGCCGATTTCACAGCTAACAATTGCTTTGTACTGAATGTGATGATGCTTTACCCATTCAGGTTGTGGCAATGCTTTACCAACCAGGCTCAGCTAATGAATTATTTGTTAATACATATACCGTCATGTCATTACTGACACCTTAGTGTATTATTATATAGATTCCCACATGCTGTTTATTATAAGTGTAGTACATTTTGTAGTAATAACAAGATATAAGCCAGTTATGTGTCTTCACCTGCTCTGTCCGTGGGTTGTGTACTCTAGGTAGAGGATAGAGTCTTGAAGGAGGAAGATATTGTTGAAATTGTTTTGGATCGCCCTATACCAAAAGGTACGTCTGTGGTGATTGTCAGGAATATGTGCAGCTATAAAATTACTAAGTAAAATACATAACTAATGAAGACTTAGTGTTACTACTGCTTTCTCATAATTTTGCCAATACACTGTTGCAGTTACATCAACAGTTAAACACAGACAAAAAGAGAAAGATTATTAGGCCTTCACTGGAATTTATTGGATCATAATACCTTAATAAAACACCAAAAAAAACAACAACCAAGGATGTAACAGATTAGACAGAAAAAGTGTTGAAAAAGCTTACACAGTAGATCACAGTACCTGGGGAATAGCACAGGGGGTGGGTACACTTCTGTCTGTCTATACCTAAAGTGGGGATGAAGGTAGGGGCATTTATGCTTAGCTCATTTTCACTCCTGAGTAGTAGCCGTCACTGCCACCAGGAGACTCCGGTTAGCCACAATGTGCTAATAACTTGTCAATTTTATGGCAAGAACAGATGCACAAAACTGGACCATACAAGACTCAAAAGAAAAATGAAGTAATACAGAAACTTGTATAGAAAAGCACGCACAACTATATACAACAAAACTATATGAAAGATGCCAGCACGCTATGACATATAGCCACCCACCCACCCACCCACCCACACACACACACACACACAAGCCCTATTCAGATAGTCTCTCAGCATCTTTCTTCTTGATAATGTCAGAGCTGGCCTCACAGTGCTCCCCCTAAATATGTTCAACTGTAACTGACTTTGTAATTCAGGTCATATCTATGCTAAACTGGCAGACAATATGTGGTAATTACAGTAGACCCTCAGTTATCCGAACCCCATTTATCCGAGCTCTCGCTAATCCGAACACCATTATTTGGGAATTATAATGATATTCATTGGAATTTTGCTGTGCATTAAATAGATAAGAGATTAAGACCCCATTCAAAATGACTTATTTCAAATATTCGAACATTTCAAATATCCGAACAACCCTCGGTCCTGAGGTGTCGGATAATTGAGGGTCTACTGTATTGGCCTTAAGGGCTGATAAGAGATACAGTAGATGTCAGTTATCCAAACATGTTGGGACTGAGAGGATAACTGAAATGTTCAGATAACTCAACACCATAGAAAATGTATTATTTAAACACTAATGAAGGGGCGTGGTCAAGCGGTTCTTTGTGTCTGCATGTGCTACTATTAGTTTTAGGGTGTTCGATTAACTAAAGTGTTTGGATAATTGAAGTTCAGATAACTGACATTCTATTGTAATATTCTATTTCATGCGTATAAAAGTTTAGACTGATGAGGTCGAGTGCAGAAGGGTTGCTTGTAATTCTCACTTAGATACTGTCATGCCTCATCATGTCTACTTCTGTGAACTATTACCACCAAGGGTCACTGTGATGATGCTTACTCTGTGACTCCATTAGTCCGTATCTGTCTGGTTAATTACACTGAGGCTGACCTGGGTCACAGCACAGACTCTGTGTGGAGCTTATCACTTCATGTGTACACATTCCAGTGTTGGATTATAGCTGATTCCACATGTCAAAATAAAAAGCTTGCACATTATGATGTCACAAAATTCTCTAATTATTTTATTTTGTACGTGTGTGTGTGTGTGTGTTTAAGTAACCTATTTATCGTTTTTTAGGATTCTATGTGGCCAATACCAATTTTGTGCCAGGAATTGATCCAGCTTCCCTCTGCACTGAAAGTCGAGTGAGTTATGTTGATATAGAGGTGGAAAGAGATGCAGTATCTAGCAGAATCTTGTCTTGTTATTCTAATGTGAGTATTATAGTGACTAAGAATTCAGAGTCAAACTTTGTATTATTAGCATGAGGTGAGGAGAAATTTTGATCTACATTAGCTCTGTATGATAAGGGAAGGTTTCACAAGCAGCCTATAAACATATCATAGCTTGGTGAGTATAAGTGAGGTTGCAATGTGTTCTTGCATTCTCTGGTCTGTATAATAACTGGTTTAATTTATTATTGTTTCATCAATTATCCATCGCCTTGCAAGCAAGAGAGGGTTATAGTAGTCGTCCTGTCTGTTTGTCAGTCTGTCTGTCATGCCCTAATTTTGGAGATTACTGACAATTAACCTTTGATTTTGATCTTACTCAGAATGACAATTTTGAACTTTTTATTGTGCTACTTTTTTTGAATTTCGGACTGATTAAAAAACAACAACAACACGAAGCTATTACCTCTGTGTAAGTACTAGCTCTTTAGTGAGTAACACTCCCTACTGTCACATCGTAATTACATGAGCAAATGATTTTTTGTGTGATTCAGTAAGTTTTTCTCTATGCTGAAAAGTTAACAAGCGCTTGAATTTACCTGCATATTTAGCTTCTGTTATGAAGACGGCATGTTTTCATTGCACAGATATACTGATACTTGATTGGTCTGAGAAATGATTTTGTAATAGCTAGCTAGCATATAGTAGCACTGCGGGTTCATAGTAAAAACATTGTCACATCTCGAGTTCTCCTGTTGTGTGTGTGTGGGTGTGTGTTTGCTGTGTATATATTAGAACATGTTGAAAATAATAATACGACTGAATGGCATTCTAATTCCTTTACGAGACAGTAATCCAGTATATAGCTTCAACAAAGTCTTTGTTGATACGAAAAGAAGTGTGTTGCCATAAAAAGCAGCAGTTCTGGGTGTTGAAACAGCATTGAAGGTGATTCCAGTATAATTAGGCTCGGCTGCATACCTTGGGCTCACTTATTAAAATCCTAGCTACCAGTGGAACATGCACAGACTTTAGGTATGGCAACAATTTACCATTATATCCATCCTGATGTATTTTTTGTGAGTTTCAGAATTTCCTGAAGCCACATTTGAGTGTTACAGTCATACTGCAATGTGAACAACCAGAAGTTTATTTTTGTGAAGCCAGCGATTTGAGTGGTACATAGTGTGTGGTCGCCAGGTGCAAATGTTTTTTTTTTAAAGTATTTGGTGGGATAGTGTCGTTTTGTCATGGCTAGGATAGTGTAGAAAGGGCTTTTGCCACACGATAAAATTTGAGATTCGATACATTCTATGCCGTCTAGTTAATTGATGACATAATGTAGTAAGCATTAGACTAAAACATGCAGAATGGACCAGATATTTCAGATTTTTTATGGAGTGACTGCAATTTTATGAAATGCAATGGCTAATAAATATTGTACCAGTACGTCCTTACTTACCACCATAGCATCTCTGGCAATATCTGCACCAAGTTTAGATTCCTTTATGGAGGAGAGGCAAGACCAATGTAGGAAATCTGTAGCATTGTACACTAATACCTGAGAGAAATTATCTGCAACTATTTGAACACTAGGGATGAATAAGAAGCACAAAATTATAAATTATTAATAATAAGTACTCCTCCATACATTGCCAGGCTGTTAAAATATTCCTGGATTGGTCTTTATAGCCCTGCTAAGTTAAACTTGGTTGTGTAAAACATGCAATAGGATCCAATCTGATTGGACACAATATTATCAGCTGTCTAGACTCTCTAATTGGCAAAGTGTAATATAGCAGCTGCTCTTGGAACACATTGTCTCCTCTGCTCTGCTGCTGGAGGAATGGATTGTCAAAACTTATCAGCTGGAAAGATCAGCATGTTTTGTTAATCTGCAGTCAGAGTCATGTTCTCACCTGGAGGATGGATGACCAGATGGGAGCCAATTATGATCACTCTCTACAGAGTATACCAAACCATAACATCTTGTAACCATTTAAAATTTTAACTCTCGAAATAATGGAACATTGGCTTCATGTAATTGTGGGACTTGCCTTGTTTCCTTTATTCTTCTAGCCCATTTAATCTGATAGTGTTCTCATCTTACATGGTCTTTGAATCTTCTCAAACTGTGTACCATTCCAAGAGACATGCATGCTCGAGCACAGGAGCAATAACTCTGTTCAAGTATGTTTAAGTATGTTTTAAGGATAAAGCCAATAGATATTTATTGATATACTGTATAAAATCCTTAATATTCAGTACTATTGTAGTGTAATTATGGGGAATCCCTATGGTAGTGTTATCACTTTTACTTAAAAAATTTAAGGGGCCTAATAAAGCCTCCTTCTTAGGTATATCAGTCATTTATTTAATTCATAAACCTCACATTTTGTCTAAATTTATGGTCATGCACTATTATATATTACATATATATAATACTAGTGATGTGCTTGAGCACAAATGGCGAGCGAGCCTAAAGACTATACTATTTTTATATGAATGATTTTGACTTCTAACACTGAAGTTACTGAAAATAAGGTCCAGTTTTTAAATTTCGCATACACGGTAAAGGGATTTCAGTGCCATAGTAACAACTAACTGCTTGAATTGAAGGGAAAAACAACAACAACAAAACAATACACGTTATTTAAAAGTTTTCTTTGTGATATTCTTTAGCTAAGTAGTAGTTGTAACACACAATGCTTTGACACAACTGGACATGCACCTACACAGACTTACCTTCGCAGTAGTCTAGTGGACAATGTATTTTCAAGTAAATACTGTTGCGCACGGCTTATAACCATGACAAAGAGCGCATTGACTTACCACCCCCACTAACTCAAATAGAAATGGAAGTCCCTTAAGTTTTCAAGTTTGAACTGCACCCGCAAAAGAATTCAAAACGGTAAACAATTCAATTTCTAGGGTGATACGGGTACTGATCGATAAACCAGAGGATTCTGTTTAGTGCAATTTGGGACGGGGTCGACCACATAACTAACACAAAAACGCGAGGGTCAAAAAATAAATAAATAAATAAACAAACAAACATCTCCGATTTTCAATTGTGTTACCCCTGTAAGTGTCTTGCTCGCTACGCTCGCTCGCCAATTATACATGCATTCACACACATGCAATCAAATTATGGGTGATATTCCCGATAACTGGATAACTGATATTAGCTTGGAAATAGCTGCAGGTAACAGTACCTATATGATGGTTTAAGGAGAGGAATGCAGGCATTATTTAGAAAGGAGAAAAAGTACAACTATTAAAAAAAAAAATTTTTTTAACCCCCAATAGAGCTAGAAAGCAGCTAGGAGTTACTAAAGGCACAGGTTAATATTGTGGATGGATTTTTTAGAATATCGGTAGGGTTGGATATTTAATTGGCTGATACAGATATAATTATCAGTGCAACTCTATTTAAAACGATTTGATAAGTTTTCACAATAAATTTCTCAGCCTTCTTTTACTCCATTAGATGTATTCTCTCTCTTTCACAGGCTTTTTTTTTTTAACAATACATAATTTTAAAATGTCACCGGCGTTTGAACGGGCCACTTGCTTAATGCACAAGCACTCTATCACTGAGCTACGACAACCAATTGGTAACCAAATGTTTCAATTCTGTATTTGTACTTTTTTTTTTTTTTTTTTTTAACTCTGGTAATTGATCACTAGTTGTGAAGACTATAGAATAGCAGTACCCCTTAGCAGTATAAATTGAAATTGAAATGTTTGATCAAATGGTCCTCGGAGTCAAACCCTGGTGACAGCCAAACATTTTTAAATTCTGTATTCTGTATTGTTAATAAAAATTTAAAAAAAGCCTGTGAAAGAGAGAGGATAATTTATTTGAAGCTTTAGCTTAATAAGTATAGAACATAATGGGTTGATGTACCAGTACCCATAGGTAAGCTCGAACAAAGTTGTCATTTTATACTGTTGGCAATTTTGACTAGCTGTGCCTACCACACATTCATTAATTGCAATTGTTGTATTATTTATTCTCTCTCTTTTCAACAACAATAAAAATAACAATAAAAGATTAAAAGCAACTAAAACTATTATTCAAAAATTTGGCTGACGAGTAGATTTACATAAAGGAATAGTATAGTAACGAAAACACCAATAAGTGATTTAAATTGAGAAAATTAGATATACATGTACAGTGCTTCCAACTTAAAGAGTGGATTTTTTTAAACTACTGTATAGACCCTCACTACAGTCATTTAACATACACATACCTTTTCTTCATCATCCCAATAATGTTTGCAATAGTAAAACTGCCTGTTTAGAGAATGGAAAATGGAGAACAGCACTTTTCTCATTCACTCTAATATATTTTACGCCATTTTTGTTGACGTCAAGATTTTGCGGTAGTTCGTCATTAAACGTAGCTAGTTAACGAGCTAAGGTCGAACGGTTATTTCCCTGAGCGGTAAGACGGGACTTTCCCTAACTGCAAACGGCTGTATGGATTCTCATCGTTTTAGCAGCAGTAAGCGAAGTTGAAATCAGTCAGAATTGTTGGCTGGTATTACTAACTTGGAGCCAAGCCTATCCAAGAGGTCCTCTTTTTCAAGAGCTGAAGAAAAGCTGAAGGAGTTTAATACTCCCAAGGCTCCCAGCATTCGGTATTCTGACAACATCAGGGCGATGCAGTTGGAGTCCTACGGGTTGTGCAGCTCCAGACGGCAGCTAAAACGCTAGCCGTGATAGGCAGTAGCGCCGTAAAACTTGATACCTAGGGCCTGAGATACAACTGTAGCTAAATCAGCCATACCCTGCAACAATTAGCGGTAAACTGGCGCACTTCTGCCTTGACACAAATACGCATGCGCTGTTTTGTGACGTCGCGTTTACGTGTACTAAAGGCCCACAACCCGCTCTAAACGTCATCATTTGAGGACCCTTACCGTGCGTAAACATTTTTTGGTGAAAAACAGCCACAACTCACTTAATTTTCAAGGTATAGCTACCAAAGTTATACATAATAATTTTAAGGCAATTTTACATCATGTGTCAAATTTTTAGAGATATAACTCATTAAATTCAAAAATCCTGGCTTAAACACTTTTATTCTTAAAATTTAAAATATTTCGAGATTCAAATTTCGTGTGCCCACAAAATCAGGCTCATATGAAACTTCAGGTATTAAAGTATCAGTATACCAAGTTATAGAGATAAGGAAAAATAATTTCTCTTTCCACAAAAATAACCACAAACCCACACAAAAAATTTGTCTGTATGTTAATATGACATTAATGTATAATAATACAAATTTTTAGCTTTCTATTACACATACTTGAGAAATTATAGCAGAATTAGCAACCTTAACCAAAAAGCTAAAAAATCCACTCTTTAAGCTGGAAGCACTGTAAAACTTTTATATTTGGTTGCAGTTGTCAAGTATTATGGTTAATTAGTATTAGTTTGCATTAGGTTAACTGTTGTAGTGTCACTTACATAGTTCATGCTGTGTGTGACGATACAGACTATGAGTTGTTTACCTAGCACTCATAGAATGCAGCTATCACTTCTCAAATTCCATCTGATATTCTGTGTAAACCGCACTTGAAAGAATATGTGGCACTTTATCTCAAAGCATGCAGCTGGGAAAACGGAAGTGTCTGGATCAATTCACAAATGAGTTACGGAAATTTATCATTTGAGAGAAGAGCAACATATCTTACTGAACAGGCATCACGTTTTTTGTTTTTTGTTTTGTTTTTTTGCATACGTGTAGTTGTAGTATTGCGCATCAGTATACGATGGGAAACATAATAACCATCAAAAACATCGAAATTTTTGTAGATTCAAATACGAGGCCCCTGGTAACAGCTCTAATGAATTTTGTGCCATACTAAGTTGCTAATTACAGCAATGAGTAACCAGGTGCTTTGTAGTCGTGCTCCAAGCATGTATCCAATCAAGCAAAAGTACTTTAATTAGAATAGGCGTGTTCTTTTATTTTCATTGCCAGATTTTTGTTACGTATACTACTTTTATTGCACACACTTTTAGCTTATGAGGGTGTGTTTTGGTTTGTCCCAAGAGGAAGTGGATGTAGTAATGCAATGCATGAGAGACGCTTATTAAAACTGAATTTGAGTTATGCAGAGGACCCTTTGACACTGCAACTTCTGATTTAGAAAACACCATTAGAATTTACAGAGGGCATATGTAGGAGCATGGTATTATCATTCAATAAACAGTGTGTGTGTGTGTGTGTGTGTGCAGGTCATGACAATAGTGGCCAAAAAGAATTTAGAACCTGGAAAGGATCACTTAGAGAAGCAGTGTTCTCAAGCTTTTGATCAGCTTAATCAGGTAAATGTTTGCATAGTTGTACTCGCATTGATTTTCTAAACTTGAATGGGCTAATTAACAACTAGACTATACCCTGTTAAATTTACTGTAGACACAGGTTGTTATGCACTGATTTTTTTTTTTTTTTTTTTTTTTTTTTTTTTTGTCAAGCGCCCATTTTCTTCTGGCTTTTAGCACTTTTTATTAAGCACTTCCTACTTCTCATCAACTTGATAGTTACATTTAATTATATGGAAATAAAAATATGAGACTGATTCAACAGCTATTCCGTTTACTTCGGCACCCATTTGCTGATTGATGCTTGTTTACCCACTTGCTGTTAAATGCCCTTTTTTTATTAAGCGCCTATTTCCTTGCTGGTTGAAATCATAAGCCGTGTGCTCAACAACTCGTGTCTACAGGCTACACACTCTTTGTGGTCACACTGTCCAGCCTGTTTTTGTTAGTTCGTTTAAACAATTCTTAAGTTGGTAATGGCTAATTCCTTTCCTTATTTATGAAGTTCTTTTAGCTATAAAAAGAAATTCAATATGGGGTTGCCTTAGAAGTACAGTATTATTAGTTGAAATAGCTATTACTGGTGGTAAAAGACTTAGTTTACTTTGTGGTATTCTTAAAATTTCCACAATGTTTATTCATAAGAGGCAGGCCTGACCATAGATTCTTCTGAAGTGGTATTTGTATACAGAGGTTTGAATCATTTTCTAGTATTACTTATGGTCTACACGCCTGAAGGCTGAAGGATGTGCACGAGATGTGACTTTGGTCACTGCTATTTCCTATAGGGAACATGTTTGGTGGTTGCTGTTTAGACTATGTTTATTTATGTAATGCAAATTTTAGTGTGTGAGTCACTAATTCACTTTTGGCTAAACTTTGAGTTTTTACCAACAAGTGTGTTCACATACTAATAGAAATAATCTTCTTCTTTTTTTATTGACAGTTGTTTGTGCCATGCATATGTGTATTATTTTTTTAAATCCCATTCAATAGAAAGTATATATATATATATATGTTTGTACCATGGTACTTCAGACTGTCCAATCAGATTGCTCAATTTGAGGTTAATATATTTCATACCCACATCCTAGGAGGTGAATAAATAAACCATCCAATCCAAATTAGTTTTTGTGCATTTCATGTAGCCTAGAGCCATGGCACAAGTTGGTTGCACCCCTTCGTTCAGTCGGTACGGGATTTACTCTATCCTCGGGCCTTTGGCCCTCAGTTGTGTAAATCCCATGCTGACATCCATGTCGCAGTATAACCTATACATATATATTTTGTTGTTGTTGTTGAAAGTTTTGATTATTCTATGCACCCAGGGCAGTCTCTAATGTTTGTTGCCTATTGTACTTGAAATAACAGATGTGTCGTCCACTGTTTCACAGTACAATTTCTGAGGTTTCACAATGGTCCTATCACATGATCAAGTTTCAATTATAGACATTTGCAGTATTTGATATAGTATAGTATTTTGAAAATCTTGCCATCTCCCCAATAGAGTTCCTTATACTTAGAGAGAAAAGGGTGTTATATGGTAGAACTGTTAAGATCGGGTTTTGTGGTCTTCAGAATATACCGTTCTTTAATTACTTAACTCTTCCCTAAATTAGGAAAGTTCGAACCAACAATTGTGTCATAAATTAGGCTTTATTTTTTAGAAGTAAGGTGAGACTGGTTTTGTTCAAACAGAATTTTGGGGTGTCCGCCCTACCAGTAATCTTGTAACAATTTAAGAAAATCAATTAATCTGCTTTGGTTCCACGGGCAACCAGACGGGAGTTATGTAATCTTACAGTTCTTTTTTTTTGGATCGAGGCGATCAAAGAGATTAACTTATCGTTCAACCCTTATTAATGGTCCAGAGCTTGTGGCTGGACCCAAGGAAGAGGAGCGTGATTGTATCATTATCGCAGGTGGTCACGGCCTCTGTTGTCTGCTTTTACCACTATTTTACTTTTATATAATACCTGGTAGACTTCTGAGGAGTTTAAAAGGATTGCTGAAAATCTGTGCAAAAGAAGCGGTTATACAGGGATAAGACTTCCATGCATCCCATACTGATTTTTTCCCCTTTCTACTGATTTTTTCCCCTTTCCATGGAATTGTGATGTGGTGTCACAACCTGAAAATGTATGAAAAAATGGCAGTGCTCGTGATTTGTCTGCTCCCAGTGTGTTGATAATGTTGTTAATTTATTGTAATACCTGAAATTTCTGCCAGTGCCAAAAGCAACCCATATAGTAGTAGTAATAGCTGATGAGTTAATGTCAAAAAACAGGCCTATGAGAATAACTATGACATCCGTGTCAACTGTGTGTACTAGTATATTTCGGGCACCATGGTTAATAGCATCAAAGAGATGGAGAGCAAGTCTCGTATCTGCCTCTTCATGGTCACAATCTTGTAGAAACTGAGTTGAATAATTGACACAGATAAAACACTTAGACCAATCTGTGGTCAAAGCTAATCCACCTGAAGCCATGTGAGTTCCACCAAAAGCCATGTAGGTTTGGTGCATCAATTAGAAGGGCATACTATGTTTATTTTCGCGCATATTAATTTCGTGTACCAAAAAATTACTTGCGAAAATTAAAATTTTCGCGTGAACCGTTCATTATTGATAATTTCTTATGTGAATTCAAAAGTCTTCAAAATTCACCACAAAGACTAAAAATGAAGTGGCTACCCGTCTGAATGTCTACAACTAATGCTTCTAAGAACTTTGGTGCTTTTATCCACTTTGTAACGAAACACCCAATGGGGGGTGGAGAATAAGTATTTGTGTGGGAGGGAAGGGGGGAGTGTTAGTGTATGAGGTGGTAGTGTGGGTGGGTGAGTGTCATTCAAACTGAATGTAACTCATTTGCAAGTTCATGGACAGAAAGACCACTACTATACGTATCTGTAGATAACCTGCTCTCAAGTTAGTCAGGCATGTATTCCTGTGGAAATTCTTTGTGTGCCATGACCCAAATGCCAAGGGAAGAGCTGCTACCCAGTAATGATTAATAAGCTTGGGGCAACTTTGTTGATGAGCGAGCATTAGTCTACTGGGGAACCACACCTCCTTATAAATAGCTGTTAATTAGATGATTTTTTCCTTAGGTAATGTCATTCAAGGTAAGAAAAATGTCTCCAGCAGTTTTGACAAAGGTCCATTTTAATGTGGATTTGCCAGAGGATGATATTCTACAGGTAAGTACTTTGGTGAGCCATTATTCATACCATACCATTCCAAATAAGTTGCACAAAAGACATAGGCACACAAGAATAATAGTAAAAACCATTTTTGCTGTTTGAAATTTTTTTCCCCCCCTGGTTTTATAGAGTTTTCTGAAATGCAATTAAGAAACACTTTTCCCCCCCTCGTTATTCCCCCAGGTTGCTGTTACAGCTATGGTGACTAAGATCCAGATGACACAAGCTGCTATTCCTAAATCACAGTCTGGTAAGTATTCCTTTAATACTGAGAACTAATTTGAACGGAGGGTGTGGATCTCTTTTGACATAATATTGTGGATGTATGGAAAATGAGCAGCAAAACACTTCAGTTAACTGAACACCAAAATCTAATGGTAGCATGTGCAGACACAAAGAATTCCTTGACCACGCCCTTTCATTAGTGTTTTATAATACATTTCCTATGGTGTTCAGTTATCTAAACTTTTCAGTTATCCAAACACCTCTTGGTCCCACTTATTGAGTTAAAAGACAGATGCTTACAACATAAAATCACCATTTCTCAAAGAATTTAGGTGGAGAGCCAGCTGCTGGCTTCAGAAATCACAGATGTGAGCAGATTAGTGCCCTTTCATTCCAACCTCAGTTGTTTGGAATCAACTAAGACACTTACTATTATGTACTATTTAACCACACTGGCGAGGTATCTCGTTGTGGTGTGCAGCAGTGGTTGTGTTAATATGGTAAAACAATACTAAGATTTCATGCAAAGTGGATGACTGAAGTATGGTCACTCCTAATTAAATTGCACGTTTGTGTTTACCGCAATTAGAGAGCCTCAACATTGTGACTTTATTTTTTTCTCATACGATGTCAGACCCTTTTGTGTGTGATTTAATTTTGACCAATAATATTAACATGTGTTTGGTACCACTTGACTCACTTTTCCCCCTCTACAAGTCGGTTGTACCACTCTGTGTTTGGTCGTGGGATTTACACTATCCTCGGACCTTCGGCCCTTGTACTGTAAATCCCATACTGACCTCCACGTCGTGGTGTAACCTATATATATATATACATACTTTATTTTTGTCATACTTAATTCTATTGGATGTGTTGTCAAAGTTCCAGTATTGCTAAGCTTGGCAACATTTCTTTTGTGTATTAGGTTTATATTACTCCAGGATTCTTTACAGAAAATTGATATTTCAGTTTTTAATGATAGTGTTCCATATTGGACCTCTGGACTATGACCCCCGTGATTGAGGTCATGCTTCTTCTCATATAAGATGACTTTATGAATGGGTGCAGTGTTTGTTTGTTTGTTCTGATGCAGCCAGCAGTGGCAGCTGAACATCTTAACATATTGGGTGGCACTGGGTTTGGTAACTTCAACCTCTGTTGTTCTAATTTAGCCTCCTGCGGTTACCAGTTCCAGCTGAAGACTTGAGTGTGCACTGAACTTGCATTTAGGTTACATAATCATTATGGCTTTTGTTGCGGATATGAAAGTTGCTAGGTAAGGCCAGGTGTGGGTCATTGTGTTGGATTCATCAGCCATGGGATGTTAGCACCATGCTCGTGGTGGTAAACTAGCTAATCAGCTCTACAGAATTCAATTACAGTAGTACTAACGTATGGTTAGTCACTGTGTTTTTTACACCAACAATGGGCTTAAGTTTTGAATAGTTAGGTTTAAGTGTGTATCAATTAGAGAGATTTGTTAGACTGGAATTATTGTATATGTGGAACTATTAATGTGACGTTTTTAATCAGTAATATGCAATAAAAATTATCATTTCAAGTAGTAAATTTTTCAAGCCCCGCAAAAAAATAATAATAATAAAAACAATAATAATAATAATAATAATAATAATAATAGTAATAATAATAGTAATAATTAAAAGTAATAATAAATAAATAAATAAATAAAGTAGTATATAAGTACCAGTGTTGGAAATAAATTGCCAGGTTAGAAACATCATTCCCAAGTAAATACTACATATACCTATGTGTAAATTTTTGCAACAATTGTGCTTTTTTATGTACAAGCATGAAACTTGGTAAACTTGCAGAATGTTATCCAATAAATAATATTAGAAGTGAAGCCATCTTAAATTTGACCTTTGGTGACCTCTATGAGTTAATTAATCTTATAATTATGTACACTATTAACTAAGTTCCATGTAATTTTGGTCAACTTGGGTATCAAATGAAAGGACTTGCTCTAAGCAGTATTTTGAAACTTGAATTAAGAATTTATGTCCTTATCAAGAATTATGGTCATTTTAATACAAATAGTTTGCTGTTTATCGTGTTTTAATAAATTATGAATAAATAACATGAGTTACAATTCGTCTTCATTGCACTCTCCACTGCAATGGCATAAGGCAGTACATTTCAGAGATGCTTTCTTGCACTTGCACTTTCTTTTGCACCCTTTCTTACAGCCACAGCACAGTAGTTCCCGAGATGAAGTGCCAGCTTCAGGAAAGGTTGTCCACAACGGCTTCCAACTATGAAGGTCAGTCCAACCCCAGTTCTGTGGAGAGGGAAGGTTTAGAGAAACTTGGAGTGCCTTACCCCAGCAATGCCCACCCTGGTATACTGCCCTTTTGACATGTTGTATAAGAGCTGCTCTTGTAGGGGGGATGGCATCCATGGCCCTTCCTTTCTTGGTGAAAAGTTGCTTTCTGGCTTCATCAATGCTCATCAAGCCACTTGTACGATCGTACAGTAATGTGGTGAACCTTTCAAGTGTAGCTACGTCTTCATTACTTACTTCATCTGGTCCAGTGGATAGTGTTAAGAATGTTGTAGTTATGTCTTCAAAAGCTTTCCATGTATCCCAGGCTGACTTTTTCCCTCTTGTAGCAAATGCTGAAAAGGTATCACATCCAGTATACGCATGAAACATTGGCAACGCTTGAGATTTTCTGGGGCCAATAGATGCAACAATCTCATGAATAGGTATGTACCTGAAAATTTTACCTGTCCCAAATGCCACCCAAAGGTTCTGGATGTCCAGCTTAGCTGCTGTAGCTACTGACAACACTACAATATCTGTATCCACTGTTCGCAGCAAAATTTTATGAAAGCCCTTGTAGACTGCATCCTCTAAATGGAGAATAATTCTCGTGTCGGCTTCTTCATGGTCGCAGGGAGCTAAATGACTGGTGTCTTGTGGTGGAATGCAGATGACATCTGAGCCATGTGTGGTGACTAGCTGCTTACTTGTAGCAAGATGTTTCACGTGTTTTACTAAAAAAGTCTTTTTTGTTGGAATCATCCCGCAAAAATTGCTGCCAGTTTTTTGGCAAACAGTTAGATGCTTCTACTCTCCTTCTCAAACCTTTTCCACGTTTGCTTCTTGTCTGAGACTTGAGGCTATTTGAAATGTACTGGTCCCACACAATGTCCACTCGACTATAGCATTCTAGCCTTTTTTCTATGTATGGCAAGAAGATCTTTACTGCATAGTCATCGAAGGTTTTCACAGCAAGAGGTTGGAGAAAGTTGACCACAACGGCTCCATCAAGAATCACAACTTCAGCTTCTGGCTGAGGTGTTACTGACTGAGTGCAGTCTTCCAGAGAACTCAAGAGGTCAGCTTTGGTTCCTTGTCTTAGCTTACCAAAGTGGGATTAGGATGGAGGACATGGTTGGTTTTCGTGGCGGAAGAAATCATCAAGGTCGCCATCTCGTGATTGGCAAGCAATGTAGAGACTTGAAAACAATGAAACATCACTTTTCAAGGATGAGACTTGCAGGCTTGCTTTGGATTTCTCTCTTGGTGGTGGCCGACTAAACAGTAGCAGTTTATTCTTCTTGACAGGCTCAGAGAGTGGAGTTGATCCTTCAATTAGTCTGCTGGTTACAAAAGCTTCGTAATTTTCCTTCCCTATCTTTTCAGCTTGGCATATTGAAGTGTCGTGGGTGATACTTGGCTTCTAAAGCAATCATGTCCCCAGCACTAAGTTTAGCCAAAAGGGATTCATCTTGATGATCATGAGCACACTTACGAACACGAGAATCTAGCTGCAAAGTTGCTGCTTCACGGAATGGTTCTGATTCTGATGCAGTCTCGGAACAAAAGAAACTAACATCTTTAACGGTGACACTACGGCGTGGGTACTTTCTGGCTGCAACGCTTTCAGGCTCTCTGTCTTCTGTGGCACACTTTCTCTTCTTGACAGCTTGGTGACATTGAATTTGTTGCTGCATGATTTATGCCACATTGCTTTGTTACTTATCATAGTCTCTTCCAAGCCATTTCCTTCGTCAAGGCGCTCAAGGTTAATAGACATTGGAAATTCATTTAACTCACTGAACTGGAGGATGTTTGCAGACAAAGTAGCATAACCTTTGCCTATTCCAATATCAATACACTTAGACTTTGCTGGACACTGAAGTAATTCATTCGAGTCCTTCTGAAAGACAGCATTTGCTCCAGTCTGTTTTCACTGTGATTGCCCTTGATGGTTCAGGGTTCTGTGGATCTAAGAGTTTGTAACTGTTTGACTGGCTGTGATATCCAACAAAATGATATAAAAGTTACTAGGTGACTGTAAGTGCTCTTACCTTGACATGGCCTCAGTAAGAGGGAGTCAACTTCAATTACATATAGCTCAGTTAGTCTTTACTTCTTCAAAGTGCCCACTACATGTGGCAAGAGCTACAGCTGGAATTTGCAAGCACAGTGCTGCTACAGTATCATATAGTTATGACTTATTAGCAGTCACACAAAGCTGAATAGTTTCCATTATAGCAGAAATGTGCAGGCCCAAGGCCTAATTGTTACATAATGCATATGCTATTTGTATCATGGCTCTTGACCAGAATGGAATAAAAACCAAATTTAAAGTTTCAAAATACCGCTTAGAGTAAGCCCTTTCATTTGATACCCATGTTGACCAAATTACACATGACTACAATGACATCATTAATATCGTACATGTTTTCAAGATTAATTAAGCCTTTTAGAAGTCACCAAAGGTCAAATCCGAAATGGTTCCACTTCTGAAATTACTTTTGGGATCACATTCTACAAGTCTACCAAGTTTCATGCTTGTACGTAAAAAAGCACGATTGTTTCACATATCTGCCTGACTAATAAGGTGCACGCACAGTACAACCTAATAATAGTAGTAATTATTATAACAATAACAGAAGATAATCTAAAATCAAACAAGGATTTTCAAATACATTGCCACGTTTTTGCGAATTATGTCACTAAAAAGTTTTGAAAGACATATTTTTTTACTTTTAGAAATGTTGGTTCTAACCACCAAATTTTTCATATCATATCATTAGGACTGAGAGAGTAAGTTGAACTTGTATTTAGACTTCAGGTGGGCTGCCCATTACTATCATGTCTATATACTTTAACTTTGCTCATTATATATATATATAAATTTGCAAAGGCTAATAACACCTTCCTACGTAGGTTTACTGTTATCCTCTTTTGAAATCCAAGCATCCACAAAGACACAAAATGCTACATGCATGCCACTCATAAGTTCTGATATCTTTCTATTTGCATGCTGCATGCCTATGGCGAGTTTCAATTTTTGTGTATGTGGCACACAAGCACTATGGTATATTTCTGCATGTCTGCCTGGTAGATGTGGTACATTTGCTGCATATCTGCCTGGTAGACGTGGTACATGTGCTGCATGTCTGCCTGGTAGATGTGTTGCATGTCTGCCTGGTAGATGTCTGGTAGAGGTGGTACATGTGCTGCATGTCTGCCTGGTAGATGTCTGGTAGATGTGGTACATGTGCTGCATGTCTGCCTGGTAGACGTGGTACATGTGCTGCATGTCTGCCTGGTAGATGTCTGGTAGAGGTGGTACATGTGCTGCATCTCTGCCTGGTAGATGTCTGGTAGAGGTGGTACATGTGCTGCATGTCTGCCTGGTAGATGTTGGTACTCTGCCTTGTAGAGCTGGAATGAGTCAGGAAGTGGGAGCGCACACAACTCAAGCGAATACTATTGCCTTTATGAAAAGTTATAAGTAAGGAATCAAGTACAGTACTTATGTATGACGCACGATGATACATACATTGGGTTTGAGTGGGTATGAATAACATTAATGTAAATGAGATTTGGTAAGGGTCGATAACATATTGTGGTATCGTGGGTAAATTAACATGCACATGGCACAATAGCAACATGCACATAAGTGTTTGATATGCATGTGGCATAGTAGCAATATGCACATGTGTATTTGACATGCATGCAACATAGCACCAGAATGCCACGTGCGTATTTGACATGTATGTAGCATGTAGCAGCATGCACATGTGTATTTGACATGCACGTGGTATAGTAGCAACATGCACATGTGTATTTGACAGCATGCGGCATAGTAGCAACATGCACATGCGTACTTGACATGCATGTGGCATAGTAGCGACATGAACATGTGTATTTGACATGCATGTGGCAGAGTAGCAACATGCACACATCTACTTGACATTCATGTGGCATAGTAGCGACATGCACATGTGTATTTGACATGCATGTGACGTAGTAGCAACAGGCATATGTGTACTTGACATGCATGTGGCATAGTGACATGCACATGTGTGTTTGACATGCATGTGGCATAGTAGCAACATGCACATGTGCACCTAACATGCATGTGGCACATAAAACCGTGCACACATGCAAGGAAAATATATGTGACACATGTGTAAACTACATGTGTGCATGCTACTCTCCTTGTGCATACATGCAGGGCACATGCTGCAGTTAAGTGCATTTTGCTTACATTTTACGCACAAGTGCAATATGCACATGTGTTGCAATGAATGCATTATAAATGTGGCATACATGCAGCACATATCTATTTTTGTAAGGGAAAGATCAAAGATTTCCTTTTTGTTCTTCTTGGAATAATCAGCAGCTGTGATCACTTTTCTGCCGAGCTTTCGGGAAGTGAGTTCTGAGAATTGGCATTTTTGTTAACTCTGGGTTCTGAGAAGCGCAATGATAGTTGTCATGTTGACAGTTTTAGCTGAGTTATTTAGGTTTCCAGATGTTGAAGGGGGAAGTGAAGGTCGTCATTATTCTAACCGCTGGGGCTGACTGGCTGCTGTTGCTAAACTCACCGATTGCTGGTTAAATAGTTGTTTGCTTTGCCAAGACAGCAGCTTGATTTGGCAATTTTTGTTTCTGAGATAATATAGCAAGCAGGAAATTAACAGGTATAACCTATAATTGCTCAATTTCACACAATACCCAGCGAGTTGTTATTGTTGTTGGTTTTTTGTATTTGTTTTCCGCTTCTTGTGCCAGCAATTTATAGTGTGCAGTTGAGAGGGGCTTTTTTTTTTGTATAAAAAAAACTCAAAAATAAATTGCTTTAAATTTAAACAATTCACTGATGACCAGTACCATTAAAATTTTAAGATAATTGGCTAGTATAGTTCACTCACTACACTCTACTGGTCTAACTTACTGGTAGTACATGTTTTATTGACTATCTTCAGTTGCTAAGCTATTGGCTTCTGTGTTAACGTCATCTATTGTATCAATCCTTTATGGTAGTCCTTGTAATATTCAAGTCTTTGCACTCCCACTGTATTGTGAGTATCTAGCTTATCCTTATTAAGTGAGCATTCCTTTAGCTTGAAATAGTTGTTTACTAGTCCGGAAGGCTGCCCATATTCTGCATGGACTGAACTGATTTGAACTCAGTGTTATGCTGGAATATTGTTGAGATTCATAATTACTTATAGAGTGGTTTGTTTGTTTTGCTGTGCCTAAATTAGATTAATTTAATTTCAAATCATAATGTGCCAGACTAAAGTTCTAGACCAATCAGAGTAAGGTCATTTGAATTCTGCTTGTAGAGGTTCTCACGTTATTGCCTTTGCACATGTTTACACCTATGACAGCAGTGTTGCGACCAAAACAATCCAACCGGCTCCTCTTTGACTATTATGCCATCTTGTTATACCTGACTTAGTTAAACAAGGAAATTTCTCTTTGCTTTGATAAATTATGGTTAATTGTAAAGGTTGTAGGGTAAATTAAGTACGTGTGTACAGCTTTGTGCTACAATTAGATTGCCTTTTTTTTTTCTTTTTTCTTTTTTTTTTTGTATGTTTTGTAATTTTGAAACTCCACTCCAAATAGGATGTGGTGTTGTTATACTGCTTCTACATTTCATAGTATACTACAGAATAATTAGTTTGAATAGCATTGACGAATACATACAGGATAATAGAACTTGATGCACACGTATCAGAAGTTGCTTCATATCCTTTGTGGTAAATGTGGGTCTAGGGAAGACATAATGGAGAGCATCAAAGACATAAGGATAGATAAAGTATTTTTACCGAGATATATTTCTTGCAAGCCTCACAACACTAGCTGATGGCTTCTTGTTTCAGCACTTAGCATAAATAACCCTAGACTCTGTCTACTCCTAAATGGTCACAAATGAAATTGGTTGTATTTTTGTGTGTGTGTGTGTGTATTTGAACAGGTTTCTAGTGTTATTTTCTTTGTTTGCTAGTATTATGTGTTGTATGTGTATATGTTTGTGTGTTTGTACAGATGAAATGATCTTTTCCATGGAAGAAGCTGCACAACCAGAGGGTGCAGCAGGTCCTAGTTCTGGAGATGGTGGGACAGAAGGAACCAATGCTGGGGTAATACATTATATACTTCTCAGTGGTTTGTTGGAATGGGGGGGGGCAGTTATAGCCACACTTATAAACTTACAAGAGCATCCTGCTAATCAGATTTCATAAATATTTTTTTATAAAGTGGTGAGTATAATGAACTCATTTGCGCACATTATATTGCGTTCATATAATCAGAAATTAAGTCTATAAACAATAGCTTTATTTGCAAGGAAGAAGATGGTAAGGATTGATGTATGAAGTGTCATGTAATTCCCCTCAGTGTGTGTTTTAAATAGCATGGGTCACTAAGATTTGTTATAATGTCATGTATGCCATTTGCAGGCTGTTAGAATTACTCCTCTTCCCTCGCTTTGTGGCTATCATGTCCAGCGATATCTGAGAATTGTCAATTTCTTCTTGATCAGGGAGAGCACGTCCATTCGTGAGGTCTGTTGTCATTCAGTTGATTGTTCTTCTAATTTCAGTGGCTACAAATTGGTAGATCTGCTATTCAGGAAATTTATTTACTCCTTATAATTTGCTGTGTAAAGTAGCTCCTGCTCATATGGTACCTCAATGGTACAAATAAGAATAATGACATGGCAACCATGTTTGTGCTTGTAATTTTGTACAGTCACAACTTATTAATTGTTTCAAAACATTGATTTAAAACTAGAGCTCGTGAGAGCACTGGATCCACACACTGTTACTTTTCTGGCCCAAAAAGTACAGTTTAGCTAACAGTGATGTAATGGGAATTGTCGTGAATATTGCAATTAAGGCGTAATGGTAGACACGGCTAGCAAAATATTGGTAAAGAGCGTAAAATTCGCCGCCCAAAATCAGGATTGTGCACAGTACGGCAAGTAAACTCAAGTGTGGCAGAGAATAATAATTGAATATCACGAGTCTGTCAATGCTAGCCGACAGACTTGTGATAATAACACAATAGCCAATGATTTATTATGGACTTAGCATGTCCAAATGGCATTGAAACATAGTGGTGGATGCTGCCAAGAAATCTTCCATTTCTTTTTATTTAATATTTTATTATTATTTTTCTGATGAAGCCATTGATAACCTTGTTTTTTCCCCCTAATATTCACATTGGAGTAGAAAGGGAACGTGAAAGAAAGAAAAAAATTGTCATCTAGCAAGGCTTTTCCTGTCTTCCTGTGCCTACACTTGGGAATGAGAGGACACGACGAACATTACAAACTGTGTTGTGGTGACTTAGAGGTCAAGCGTTTCTCCAACGACATGAGGTAATGTAGAGTTTACTGAACAGGATACAAAGACTCGCACGGGTGAAGTGCCCCACACTCGTCTATTTAATCCTAGTATGTGAATTACTCCAGGAAACCCTGATCACTGTCCAGTGCTATTTGTTACAAGGAACAATCACAAAGAATCAGTCATTCTCGGCTGGAATAATTATAATAATAGCAAATTTTTCTCTTTTTAACAGCCAATATAGTTAATTGTATGTAAGGTTAAGTTACAATTAACTATATTGGCTGTAGGTTAAGTTACAATTAACTATATTGGCTGTGAAAAGAGAAAAATTTGCTATATTTATTATAATCACAAAGAACTAGGATTAATTACTTTCTTGTATAGCAACTACCTATAGACTTATGTCTCTACACTCAATTTATTGTATTGATGGACTAACTAGATGAGAGTTCTCTGCATTCGTGATAATAAAGCTATTTAACCAAATTAATGTAATTGGTACAACCCAAGGGGACACAATAAATGTAAGAATAAAGCTTAGGGGGATGCAATAACCCAATGCAATGACTCCAGACTCCCCATTTACTGCAGATATTGCTTGCGTGTGATACTTTCCAATTCATAATTTTTCTACATAACAGGGCTGATTAGGCCAATTCAGTACACAATAAATATATGCACATAATATATGGGCTATTAAAAAAAACGATTGCTTTACTCTGCCTGCTTGAGTGTGCTGGTAGTTAGCCTGCTACTAAAGGATCAGAGTTACAGTCATCTCTGACAGTTCATAGACTCGCAGCTTAGCGCTGATGTAGTAATAAATGTTTTTGTTCCCGACTTCCAGTCTTCCGAACTAAGCCTTTTGGCGGCTAGCAAGTTTGGGTGAAAGAAAGTGCTTGCTTGGATGTGCTTAACCTGATGTACTGGAACAGATTTTAGAGGTTTATTTATTATATTGTAGCAGTTCTGATCTTTTTCTTTGATAATGGCAAGACTGTAGACTACTTACATGAAAGAGTCTATATATTATGAATGTGTGTGTGTGAGAGTCTACTAATGGATAGTTCGGAATGTTGTGTTGTATGTTATAGCTATGATGGAATGACGAGTGGATGAGTGAATTGTGTGTTCATCAGCTTGTCATCTCCGAGTCTGCCACAGAGCTCCCCCCCAGAACTGCTGACTGACTAACGAGTCGAGTGAGTGAGACTGGCTGAGTCGGGTGAGACTGGCTGAGTCGGGTGAGACTGCTGAGTCGGGTGAGACCGGCTGAGTCGAGTGAGACT
>WLWD01002071.1_pt1 | contig 87675 bp, 63 predicted proteins | sample 6712731 | NCBI WGS metagenome assembly WLWD01 (sample SAMN12718690, study PRJNA576275) | sponge metagenome | isolation source: marine sponge | host: Mycale hentscheli | place: New Zealand: South Island, Marlborough, Capsize Point | collected 2014-11-01
CAGCAGAGGGAAGAAGTGCAGCAGAGGGAAGAAGGGCAGCAGAGGGAAGAAGTGCAGCAGAGGGAAGAAGTGCTCCCTGCAATAAACTAATGATCACTCCTGGACCAGTCCACTGGACTACAGGTATGTATGTGCGTACACTATCGGAGAATCTCTGAAGACTATTGAGGAACTACTCACTAATTAATAACTAGGATGGGAGACCACATCATCAAGCTACTCCACAAGAGGGGAATTAGGAAATAATTCTAATACCCGCACCTGACAGTAAGTGTATCTGTGAGCTCCACCATGGCTACTTGACTAGCTGTTTCAGATTCCAACACATGCATGAATAAATACCTAAAGAAGGATTGACTACAACAATCTGAGAAGCCATGATAGGTTGATGCATGTACATATATTTGACCTAAGGCTATTGCAAGACTTCAAGTCCATCCCTTCAATAATCTGAACTGTACACTATAGCCAGTAATTGCTTCCAGTGTGTAGGACTTTACGCCCTCTCTGATCTGAGCTTCAACGAGGTACTGAACTGTGTCTCTACTCACGAGTCACAGAATACCATTGCATCATATAATTACTGTCAATACTCCTCCACTGCGTCCGCCTAATCCAGTGGGGTGAAGACCAGATAGAGGGTGGGGATGAAGAGCATATAGAGGGCGGGGCTGAAGAGCATATAGAGGGTGGGGCTGAAGAACATATAGAGGGTGGGGCTGAAGAGCATATAGAGGATGGGGCTGAAGAGCATATAGAGGATGGGGCTGAAGAGCAAATAGAGGGTGGGGCTGAAGAGCAGATAGAGGGTGGGGCTGAAGAGCATATAGAGGATGGGGCAGAAGAGCAGATAGAGGGTGGGGCTGAAGAGCAGATAGAGGGTGGGGCTAAAGAGCAGATAGAGGGTGGGGCTGAGAACCCCCACAGGGTAAGACTGAAAAAGAAGGGAAAGTGAGGGCTATGAAAAGCTGGACAATGTGAGAGTTTGCACCATACAATTGAGCGACAATAAGAAGTTCTTTCACCACAAAACAAACACACACATACACATGTATACACACACATCATATATACCCATAGACACACATACAACTTGACCTCAACGGAAAACGTGTTCATGCTCACAGTGACAGACACACGCACAGATGTGAGAGAAGTCCCTCACCCTCATCAAACTCCTCTCACAAGGAGTCGAGAACTCTTAATCAACTTAATTGGTGGAGTGGCCTTGATTGGTGTTCCCTGGCTATGTTTTCATGTAATGTTACCAATAACAGCGTTTAGCTTTTAGTGATTTCTATGTCATGCACATCATGATACTGGGCACGTGCAGAGTTTTCTATATTATGGCTTTGCACATGTCCAGGGAGTGAGTCTGCATTCATTGGGTTTTTAATAAGTTAACCTCGGACAACCTGGTGCTATCTAACTGTGCCTTAAGAGGCCAATAGCTAGACCTAATCTTCTGTGACAAGCAGATTCTGGTGGCAGCAACAAATACTTTGTTGCCTCCACTGTTAGTTGGCGGAAAACCACCCATTCCAGTCACAACAGACACACACACACGCGCGCGCGCGCGCGCGCGCACACACACATGGTAGTTCTAGCACTCTGGTCTTCAACTAACCACCACACTGTGCCTATTATACAGAATGCGTCCAAGAAGAGCTAGTATTCGTGCAATTGGATAACTAAGCCAATCATGGAGGATTATGTATCCCATACTGACAGCCAGCTCTCAGACCTTCCTTGTGAACCATCATTACCTACTGCACACACAATCTCCATTGTCTCTAATCAATGAGGCATTGAAATTTGAAACAACTATCCTATTCCTCCCACTGCCCATGCTCAATAGCCTGTCACACGTGTGCATATTACAGCGATGCTGTCCCACCGTCCCAACATTCTAACTCATCAAGTCTATTAGAAGCCAATCAACTGAAATGGAGCAATTCCTTGAAGAGGCCATCACTCACACACACGCATCAGGGCTAGCTAGTGAATTCAAACAATTCACTTCTTGAATTAAGGACGGAGTTACCTGAAGTGCTTCACTCTGAGAAGCTGACTCACCAATTAGTTAGCGAGGTATGTACGTATGCATATATTATACATGTTAATACATATCTATGTCTTCAATTCAATATGACATTGCTCTACACGTATCCCTTTCTAAAGTCCCATGGCAATCTTCAGCAAGGTTTGCTTTGCTGGCTTCAATGGGTACCATATTCTGGTTAAAAATGATTATTTTCTATAACAATTGTCGGGGCAGGGAAATAAGCCTGTAATGGTCAACTGTGCAGATGTACACGGAGCAACAACCTATGTAGTACTTTCAAGATAGGAATTGTTTGTGCGTTTTTAGTATAAATTTCATTATATACAGTGTATATTAATTTGACCAGTTCAGACAGTATCGGTTGAAGTACAACAAACTCAAGTCACAAAGACAACCCAGTATTGAATAACTACTTATCATTGTTCATAGTCAGTGAAAATTGTCTGGAAACTCAATAGATAAGGACACTCCGACGTCAGGTTTTAAGTACCACGTTGATAGACTGCACTGCTTTTAATCACTTTCAGTTCAGTCTTGCCGTGAAAACCAGTTTCATTCATTTCTTGTCAACTCTTAAAACAAAGCAAACATTAGCAGTAAACTTTGCTAGCGTTAGACTAACTCTCCTGTATATACTAATCGACCAAAAACTAAGTGCTGCGTGGCCGGCTGTGTCAAATTGAAACCCCGTACCATCTGGAAACTAGCGTCCCATTATACCCTCCGTTGAAGTGAGTTAATCATTGCTGTCCGCAACTTGGACGTTATCTATACTGGACGCAACTACATGAGGGAAATAGTAAGGGTGTGACTTGATGATCTTTACCTAATGAAGTGTCACGTTACTATTCGTGAGAGAATCGGAAGGTATGCAGCCCAGTGTAGACATAGTTAACACCATCATACCAGTTCTTCTATTTTAACAGTAAGTGTATACACTATTTGTAATTGAACTTGACCTGGCAATTTGACTTCTCACTGAAGTCCCCTTCAGGGGTCAATAAGTCAAAAGCTTGGGTCAAGTTTTAATTACATTAACAAAAAAAAACTGCTATTACTGTACGGCAACTAAGCTAGCTTTATAATTCATCCATAAAGGAGAGGTTTCTTGAAAAAATTGAATTTTCCATTTTTTTTTAGAAAACTCCAATTTATTCTTAGTCACATGAAACTCACATGGGACGACACTCGACAGTGTCCTTAGAAAATTACACTTTATATCATATGGCAAGACACACCAACATCACTCTGGCCACACCCATCATCACTTCAAACAAATTTCACTTTAAACAAAATTCACGACAAGCACTTAGCTGGTATAAACCTTAAAATATGTGATAGACATGCAGGTCCCATAGTGACCACAAGTATAGCTTTAGACTCCACAAACAACAATTTATATTTAATATTCATTTGGTACAGCAAAATATATAGAACAGTTTAATGTGCACCAGCCCTTAGTTAGGTATCAGGAATCGGAACACTTACATTCAAAATAGCTCTACCCTCTTCGGAGCCTCCCAGCTCGCCAGCAATATCAACATCTAATTCTTCGTCAGCCGCCATTTAAAGGGGCGACCAACTAGCAAACAACTCCGAACGGAGAGATCGAGGGACAATTCAAAATCTACCACAAAAAGACATCCTAGCCTACAAACCAAACATTCCTGAGGATGAACGGTCGACCCTGTAAAATGGTAAAGATCGTCGCACCGAAATTGAGGAGCGCGCGTGAGAGAGACACGAATAGCCATATTATGGTAAAGGGAGTTCCCAAGTGCTGGTAGAAGCATCTTGGTAATAGAAGCATGGAAAGACATCCTATTCTATGTCATAAAGATCAGATCGAGCCAGCATGCTAACCACCTAATATATTCAATTAACTTTTAAAAGGTCACACTATTGGAGTATTACTGAAATAGAGGTTCAATGTATAGCATTACATTATTGTTCTAGTCCAGACAGTCTCCACCACACAAAGAGTAGTGGCCTTGCCAAGTCCCTCACACTGTGAGGTCAACTTTTGTCCTTGGCTATTTCCTCTTCTCTCCACTTCTCTATTACTCCAGTTGTCATGATATACAAGATGGTATTAAGTTCAAGCAGCTTTTAATACTTACACCTTGCTGCATCCAAAATATAATCATAGCTTGTTTCTGCTGCTTCTGAAAGAGTAGTTTAAAATGGTTCCCACCTGTGGGGCTTTTCTTCCGGTCCCAGTCAGCTGGATTGGAAAGTTTGTGCTGACAAAACAGAGCTCTGTTCAAACTAGCTATTAGCCTCATACATTGCACATCTTGTATGTTGTGTGATTCCAGAGTTGGTGGCAAAGTTTTCCTAGCTTCTTCCTTTCTGCATGAAAAGGCATTTTCTGCATGAAAAGGCATTTTCTGATGATGTATCATGTATGTGGTATCAGCTCCCAGTTGCTGCAAGTGAGTCTTGCACATGTCTGCCAACTTAGACAGTTTGAAAACTAGAGCAACACTTTCTTCTCTTAGGAATTCTTCAATAAATGCCACCAACTCTGCACTTGCAATACTGGTGCAGAAGAACATCAGAACCTTTCTTGGTAACCGCGTTCCTTGAAGTCACTGCTCTATTGTGAAGGTTTATGAGGCATTTTGTGATGATACTTTATTTCAATGGCAATCATATCTCCAGGAGCAAGTTTGGCTAGCAGAGCAAAAAAAAAAATCCACAGTGCATGTTTACTAGAAGTGGCAGTTTTAAGCTAAGAATTTGACAGTAGAGTGATGATTAAACTGTATGTTGAATTATTGAGTTATTCTTTTTTGATAATTTTTGTTAGCTATTCATAGCCTGTTAATCTACTGTTGCTCTGAACTATCTACAGTGATTAACCTGTATGGTAAAACAACAAGTTACTGTGATGGGTCAAGGTGATAACAGAATCAAATGTTTATAAAGTTTAATGTAAGTTGCTAGATGGCGAAATTCATGACATAGATGCTGACCATCATGAAGACTCTGATTCAAAACAAGCTAAGGACTTCATGCTGGTTAGTATCATATCTATGCTCTGTTTCCACATCATGGTGATCACTGACATCATTCAATGGCTGTTTGTTTGTTCAGAGCAGAGAGGGCTGGGAATAGTGACTAAGATTTCCTAAGAGACAAGCTAGCAGATCTTTCAAAAAAATGGATAATTTAACTGTCTACTGAATCTTAGCAGCTGCTTTTAATAACTAGGCCTGGTTGATTTTAGTTTGTTTTTATTTTATTTTTTATTTTTATTTTTTATTTTACTGTTTTGTAAATATAGAAGGTTCTATCCAAAAATGGTAGACCTGAATTGATGCATGTTATTTTCAAGTGCACTAAAGTTATCTGATAAGTCCTTATCTGATAAGTCCTTTCCAGCTAGATTGGTCCAACGAAAATGCTGCAAATTTGAAAAAAATTTAGTGACAGTGATACACATTGTTATAATTAAATGCTTCTAAGTCAAGTAGCTAACTACCCAAAACATTCATGCATAATTTTATGGTTGGATAAACTAAGAATTCCCTGTATTTTGAAAGAGTTATCTAAGATCCCTGAAAATATCAATTGCCATTATAAATAAACGTCCTAGACTTCATTAATAAGTACTATATCCAAGATTTCATATAAAATCACTTGTTTTTAAGTTGTGCAGGAAACAGTAGTTCTATTATGAAAAAATTGAGAAGCCACATAAAATTAACTAAAAGTGATAGTAAAATAGCTAGCTAAGTGAACTGAATCTTCAGGTATAACTAAGGGAGAAAACCCAAAACCAAGCTAACAAAAATGTTGTTGTTTTTTTTTGTTGTTTTTGTATGAATCTGACCCTCTATACCAAAACAACATTAGCTATGTACTTAGTACCTGACCATCCAACAACATGAGGTTTAAATGTACTTTCAATGAGCTGCAAGTTCTGAAACTTCATGGTATCTTTGGTGAGTTCAACCTTGCCAGGCTACATGAGGACCATTGAGCAGCTTGTATACAACAGCAAGAGTAGCTATAACATCACTATACTACTACTTAGCTATAGACAATTAATTAACTTTCTTGTGGTGGAATAAATTCCTTTCTTTGAGACGTTTCGATCCGTGGACCTTCTTAAGTCAAACTGAGAAAACACAACAGGGTGATTGCATGATATATAGCTGATGCAGTGTAGATAGTTTCATGGACAGAAATGTCACAAAGAAAGGAATTTATTCTATCACTGCATGGTACTGTTCTTCCAGTGCAGTTGTTCAGCTACTGCTGTACTTTGCTTGGATAGTAACTTTTAGTTATACATGTATAAAAATAGAATTTCATTTGGTTTTTCACCCAATGAGGGTTAAAATAAGATGAATTTTTTTTTATGAGGAAATAGAGCAATGTAATTAGTGATAAGCTATGTAATTCTATGCCAGTAAAATTAACACCTTTATAAGGTCTTTTTTTTTCTTTCTCTTCTCTATCTTCCTTTTTTTCTGACCACAGCAATAATGCCATTAAATAAATATGCAGATCATGGATCATGATAAACATTCTAGGATTAAGTGAACATTTTCATTGATTAAAACATGAGCAATATCAACATCACACACATGCATGCCTATTGCTTGTGCACACATACAAACAAATAAGCATACAAGTGGCTCACAGATAGAGCTCTGCTCTGCGATTGAGTCTCATATTAATGACCTACATGCTACTGTATACACAGCTGTTATCAACCAATACCAACCTTTCTACACTACTACTATTACACCATAATATTATATTATATCCATAAACATTGACTTATCTTTTCAAAATAATACAAATAAAAATTTAATTGATTGAAAATAATTTACTTCAACATATGTAATTCTATACAGACACAGTGGATGTCCTTCAGAATGCATCAAAATTTTAAATCGAAATTACAGTATGTTATATCAAAAATATTTAGTGTCATTTTAGGATATAAAATTATCTCATTTTTCTGGTTGTGTAGTTAGCCATTTTTTATATTTATCTTTCAGTCTTCTTGGAATTCACAAACATGTTGCAAGCATTGAGTTTAATTGAAAGTGTTCGCTTTGAGTTTTTAACTTAACAGACTGCGAGAGTTAGTTTATATATTTAAGTCTTGTTAGTTGAAGATATATTAAGTTAACTGTTTTGTGCATAATGTTATGAATTCAGTTTCATAAATATGACTACATTGTCAGAAAATGTAGTCCTAGAGAGCTAAATTTTGGGACCAGTAGAATGCAAAGTTGTTAAATTATCCTGATCTACAGACAGACTTGTTCTCGACTTTGGTTTTAAAAGTAGCTGCAGTTGTTTAGGTATCTTAACTTATAGTGACAGTCACCCACATATCAATGTAAATGGTGATATTTTACTGTTCAAATTTGAATTTTCATCATGGGCTATTATTACTGGCCCTAGCATCATTGCCTACAGATCCTTCCATGACATTTCTTCACTTGCAGTTGGGCCAAACGACACTATAATGGTTGGAAGGAGAAAGAACAATTATAACAACACTAATGACAACAATATTCAATTAGCTCTGCAATTATACACAAGAATGGGAATGAGAAAACTTCTAATAATTAGAGTGCACATAACTAATAGCTACTGGTTGATAAGGCTTGGATTTATATACTTATTCTTAATTAATGCGATATATACACATAGACCATATAACATGTATATAGGTACTACTACTATTACTACTACTATAGTAGTAGTAGTAGTAGTAGTAGTAGAGTAGTAGTACATAACATCAATATATCAACAAAAAAAAATACACACACACACATACATACACACCTTAGTAGTGGTGGTGGTGGTGGTGGTGTGGTGGTGGTGGTTGAGGAGGAGGGAGGAGGGAGGAGGGAAAGGGGGGGGGGGGTGCAGATAACATATTCAGAGATGGTCCATCCTACATTGGTCCAATGAGGCCTTGCGTTGGCCTAAATGTGGTGTATGCAATAACCAAGTTTGACTTTTTGTAAATTTGTTCACCTAATGTAGGAATATGTTTGTCAGTTTTACTCTTTATAAATTAAGTATTGTAGAAAAGTAGCAACATCAGTATCAGCAGTTAAACAAAAAAAGAACACCGCTGAGTCCCCAACTACTAATAAAGGAAGACTCACCGCAGCCCTAGACGACGTCCGACTTAACGGAAGTTCGGTACAAATTACTTATAAAAGATAAGGTGTGTGTGTATTGGCCCGTAGATATAGACTGGCCACAGCTATAAAAGCAGTTCGTATTGTATCTAAGAACTTTAGGTGCGCGGCCGAAATGGTTGGAGCCCGAGGTTGCTTAGCGGCGGGATTAGTCTCAGTTGCATTAGTTCTAACAGCCCTCCCTAGTATGGGGGCAGCTTCGGACGAGAACTTGATGGTGTGGAATGAGGCCAGTAACCCGAGGGCTCTCTGCAACGACTATTCCAGGGCTGGCTATTTCTTGAGGAGAAATCCTAACTCGTCCAACTGGATCATATTTCTGGAGAGTGGAAGTTTGTGTTTCTCTAACGAAACATGCAATAGAAGATTTTTTAGAGGAGAGGTACGTCTGAATAAGATAGCTAGCTGTGTAGCTAGCATTGCAAAGTACAGAGCTAATGGTGCTTGAAGCATCATACTTAAGAAGTCGGTCATCCCTGTAATTGTGATGTTGTTGCCTCAGAAATCTGAAACTTCATTTAGCACCTTTCTTTCTAGTGCTCCAAGTTCCAAATATAGGGACACAAGTGCTCATGTAACGAAAACATCTCCTACCGGGCAGACTATGTTATGGATATTCTTGGTCATGGATGATATAGCTACCAAGAGTTTGATAGATTCCCAGAAGAAATGGGGAGTGAGCCATAACAATCAGTAGTAGTGGTATGCTTTGCAATATCTACAAGGCTCAGCTTCCTTCTTTCCAACACTTATTCTAGTTAACCAATCTGTTAAAGGTCTTTGTGTCCACTATATACTTTTTAAAATACTTTTCTTCATTATCTCCTTACCCCCTCCCCCCAAATAGCCTCCATCACTTTTTTTTTCTATTCTTACTTTGATATTCTAAAAACTTGCTTCGCTCAAAATGTGTAATGAGTATGGAGTGATAGTACCAGGTTAAGGTAAACTAGTGAGTATCTAAACCAAAGGTAGTTAGACTTGTTAATTGCATCCAGGATGCAAATTAAACATTTAAAATTTAGCTATGATCTTACAAACAAAAAAACAAGTCTCTTGTTGTACGTCAATTCTCACAATTTGTTATGTTGCTTTTAGATTATTCTCAGTGTTTAGAAAACTTAACTTTTTGGTAAGATATTTCAGAGGTTTACTAGTATAAACAAAGAGAAAATTGAACAAATAAAAGTAAGCCTCATTGGCATCTTATCTTCAGTCCTTCCATTCTCACAATAATTATAAGAATGATCAATTAGCAGTGCTTTAGACCTGATAAGTTCATGGTCTATCCAAGGAATATTGTGGTAAGGGATCAATGTAACCCTGAGAGTGCAGTGACACACCCAAACATGACTGAGAGCCACTTTGGCACAGGAAATGAAGTGATTAATAATACAGTGATTAAATTCCTGTGGGATAGAGCACTTGGAATCCATTCAGCTATATAGGTAGTCAAGAGTGAGGTAGTCAGGAGTGAGGATGTTGCCTTGCTCCTTCCTATGTCCTCATGATATCACATGCAGGAAGTTCTTCCTCCTCAGGTCAACTGACCAATGTCCCTCTGAATTTTAATATCTCAGGCACATATTTACAATTACTTAAAATGAGATGTTACATTTTTATTCTTTGAAGACTGATTGGCTAGCTGACTAAGCTTGACTAAAACACTCTCAGATAGTTTATTTGTCAGGTGCTAAACTAGTAAATAACTAATTTAAAGTTAAAAAAAACATATTTAAGTTATTTTCATGAGTTGGTGTGTCTGAGCATACCTGTATATCACTTAATGAGCAACTCACTTTAATAAATATAGATCAATGAAATAATGAGAACACATGCAAAGTTTAGCATTAATTTAAGCTGAAGGTTTACTTATATTTCTGTTTTTACCCTATAGGTTCGACCTCCACAACGAACTCGGACCATTAATGAACCTTTCGGAAATTTTGATACTACGGAATTATTCAACTCCCTCCGACAATCAACACCTTACCGAGATTATGTCAATCCTTCAATGACTTCGATGAAGTGCTTGAACAAGTCCTTATTCCGATCAGCAAGTAATGGCGTCATCGCAGTAGAAGGAAGAGATATACTCAGTCCATTTGAAGGTAACAATGAAGACTTTTATGCACACAATCACGTGTTAATACCATATTGTAGCAGTGATTTGTGGCTGTTGGGCGAAGCAGAGCCAAACACCACCAATATTCCGGAAAATGTAGATTGCGATGTTTTTAACGGCTATGTCCCAAATTCTCCTAACCTCCAGTTTGCATTTCGAGGGCGGACGATTTTCGAGAGTATATTTCAAGAGCTCTTGGTGAACCACGGAATGAACGGAGCATCTTCTCTCATACTGAGCGGGTCTAGTGCTGGAGGCGTGGGTGCGACAAACCTTGCTCAGTGGGTCCGACGGACCATGCCCTCTGGCACCGCGCTCCACATGATTGTAGACTCGGCATGGTTCATAAACTTTCAAAACAACATTGCTAATCTCTTCGAACAGAATACTGGGATGATGGCTGGTTCAATGACCTCAGAGCTAGCTCAAGAACTAACTAACGTCTTGGCGTGCAATGATACCACATTCGGATACCCATGTTGTTTTTCTACTCAATGCGTGCTGACGAGGCGTAATGAGTCTGGACATTTGGCATACTTCCCAGAGGAAAGAGTGAACATGTTTTTCATCACCAGCCGTTATGACACTTTCATTCTAGCGCCATCTTTATTGGGTGGAGATAATCTGGCAACCGCAAACGAACAGGATCGCAATACTAACATGTTGAGAGTTTTGAATCTTGCTGGTGAATATGGAGGAGAAATGACAAGTACCTTGTCACGAACCTACTCCTTGGTGAGTTTTTGTGTTCATAATGACATTAGCAATGAGCGTAGCATTGGTATTCATGCATGTGTTACATGCATGGTGGAAGCTACTATTTAAATAGTGTAGAACACTCAAGTCTCGGCTTTTAGTTAAATGCTTTTTTTTTTTGTACCAAATTGTACTTATTGAAGACCTGTCAATCTCAGCTTATGAGAGTGCATTAGTTATAATAATCAACTGTCTGATTGCCACACCCACTCCCACTCTCCCAATTATGTACTATGTAGATAATTGAAATATGATATGTCTGAATTGGAATCAGACCTAGACCTATCACATGTCCGTCTAAATCTCACGACCGCATAAATAGCTATTGACGATTGAATTATTTGGTCATTTTGCAGGTTCCCTTTTTTACCTACTACTTGACTCAGTGCTTTCAGCACATATATTTCGCAACCTCCACACTGTGGGGTAGAAATGCCATATTTGGTACTTCTAGTGTCGGATTTTCAGGGGATCTAACATCTTTCATGTGAGTTTGAGTGTGTGTGTGGAAATCATTGTATACAATTACTGCATAGCTGAGCCAATGAAAATAATTCTTTGAAATTCTTGACCCTCATAAATACTTTTTGTAATGCAATGCTTAAACATCAACCCTGTATGTTCAATGACTTTGAGTAACCTAAAATATTTATGTATACCTAAAGGCCAGTAAGTAACTCTAATTATTGTAATTCCCTAAGATCCACCCATGTTTTGATCAGGGAAAGTGACTGATTTAAATTACAATTATTCTCTTAATTGATGAATGAGGAATAGTAAACTTGTACATTACCACGGTTACAACTAAGTAGTAGTAGTAGTAGCAGCAGCAGCAGCAGCAGCAGTAGTAATAGTAGTAGTATGCTATTTTTTCAGTTTCTTTCTCAGCCTTGTTGTATTCATCAGATGTATTCTCTCTCTCACACACAAGGGTTTTTTTTAATGGTATCAAATTAAGTGACAGCCAATTATTCTTTAATTTTGCTCTGTTAAAAAGTCTGAGAATACATCTTATTATTGTAATTATTTTTCTCAATTATGAAATTTACTAAGTTCTACTAATATGGAATGTTTTCATCCGACCCTACAGTATGGCTTAACTCTAGATTTCCTTGCTAGATAGCTGGAGATGAGTTTGACATGAGAGTGGACTTGATCTGTAACTTCATCGTGCAACTTTGTGGCTTCATGGTTACTCTAATGTGTCCTCTATTATACCACAGTTGTGACTGTCCAGTATAGCTATTAGGTATAGGGTAGCTAATACAGATTGCAATAAGACTATCCAGCTACTGCAAGCTTGCATTGATAATCAAATTCATCCAAACTGAGCTAGTAGAAGCAGTTGAAATTACATTAGCGATGCTAAATGACAACTTGAAGATACTCTAATGAACAGACATACTGACTTGAATTAGTGCGCAGTTCTCCTTGCTTAGGTTGACAGCAGCATTACCTATGTCTGGTATCAGTGGAATAGCACTTATGCATTACTTTTATTAGTCTAAATATAATTATGGTCGAGGGGGTTGCGCGTCAGTTCAGGCGACTTGTAAAGCATAATGGTTCACTTCTGTTGCATGCCAACATGCTCCAACAATTCCAATCGTGACAAGCATTTGTCATTCTACAGTTTGCCACTGAAAAGGAAGGCTTTGTTGAAGCAATGGATTCATGCTATCGGCCGAAAACAACTACCTATCAATCGGCACACCCGTATTTGCAGCAGGCACTTCTTGGGAGCAAACAAACATTTGTTAGGACCAGACGAAATTTCTACGCTACATTTACCTCGATTGTCCAGAAATGTTGTGCCTAGAAAAAACCCCAAAGTGCGTATCAATTTACATAGTCTTGAAGTTTCTGGTAGTAAAGAGCCTGACGTCTTGTCAAAAGAAGTTGCAATACAAACAGAGGTCAGTTGTACACAGTGTTGCTGTGAATCCAAGTTAGAAAGCTTGAGCAGTGAAGTTAGTGAGTTGAAATTGAAATGCCAGTAAAGAAAGTTTAGTCTTTTTAACATAAAAGGTGATGACTCGATAATTTCATTCTACACTGGTTTTCCAAGTTATGCTTCATTAATGACTTGTTATGAATTTCTTGGCCCAGCAGTCCACTCCCTCATGTATGATGCAAACATGGGAGTACTTGAATGTGAAACAAGTAAATGCTACCGACCAAGAGCTCTTTCGCCTGAAAATGAATTTTTTTTAGTATTAATTCGATTACATCTGGGATTAATGGAACAAGATTTAGCAGATTGCTTTGAAATTTCTCAATCAACTGTTTCTAGAATTATTATAACCTGGATTAATTTTCTCTTTTTAAAGTTGAAAGAAATTCCAATAATTTTCATCCACCCTTATGTCATTAAAGTGTTTACAAATAATGTTTGTTTTTAATCATATTTGTAATATTAATTCTAAAAAAAATGATGATTTCATTGACTGACTCACAAATAATCAGAAGGTTTATGAATTGGATAGGTCAACTCCTTTAACATGATATCAAGAAAGTACTCGTCAAGTTTCATAGCCTCATTTTCTTACCATTTCTTGTCTGGTAACGCATGTTCCACTAGGACACCCTTTAAAGTATATATACAGAAGTCACAGAATGCAGCCTTGTCTCCACACACATAAAGTTGCAGTTGAATCTGATGATAATACGGATGATCCCTATTCAAATGCAATTTATTGTCTAGTTATTCTATTCTTTTCTTGCCTCAAACCAAAGTTCATCTTTTGATTGAAATTTTGTTTTTTTCCTCTAACTCTTCTATTTGTGCTTCTGATAAGGTAAGTTTTTCTATGATACTTAATTCTTCTTCAGAATATATATGGGCAGACTTTAGGTAATGCAATGCATGGTGTAGTTTGACATGGCAAATCTTTATTTGTCAAAACTAGTGTAGCAGTGGTCCAGTTGAATTTTTAGTACTGGAGGTACAAGGACAGTGGACAATGCAGTTTCTTTGGGTCTAGTAAATCGCAACGCAATTTTCTAGTGACAAAGAACTCTCCTGCCTCAAGAATAATGGACGAGGATCAAATAATATATGAGCTGTTCTAGATGGCTTAGTCAATTCTCTTCTTCTAGATCCTAGCTCATCAACAGGAATAGGAATAACCTTTTTTTGCCCTGGGCTTGTTCCATACTTGCAAAACATCTGTACATGTCTTGGAATTGGACTGTTCAAAAGCTTTACAAAATTCAGATATGCCATAAGTTAAAGCTGAAATATGTTTACAACTACCTTTAGGGCCCTTTCCTGCTGCACAACCACAAGCCGCATACATAATATCGCTAGAATCCCTCTTGAGACTAATACAGACATTATACACTCGATCCTTCCTCATTTCTGGCAGACAAATACTTTTAATATAGATTACCTTCAGAGATATGCAATATTGAATAGATTGGACACGTCCACAGCGAAAAAGATATTCAGCGGACTTGTTTATCGCCTTGAAATCATCAGCAGGAAGCCCATCGTGAACAGATCGATTAGCAAAGTAGATATATGACTGTTATTAAAATTTAACTTAAACTTGCCATCAATGGACTTAATGTCTTTCCAACCATCTTTTGGAATTTTATACAGTGATACATCTCTATCTAGTGATGATGAGGAACTACAAGATGGATATTGATCCAAACACTCTTTAATGTATGCAGTCACCCTAAATTTCATAAAAATGCAGCTATATGAATTATATTAGTTCGTTATCTCAGAAAAATAAAATTATTTTCTTATTTATTCATTCATTGATTCCTCCCATTTATTTATTTAATATTATTATGTTAGCAGTCACATCTACAAACTATACTCTCTAGCTTTTGCTACAAATATTGAGTAAACTACTTCCTTACAAGTTGCAAATATTTTAGCTAGCTAAACTTCTATAATTTGCAATACTATAGTAATAACACACTTATACCTGGCAACAAGGTCAGACTTTTCCTCCTTGTGGACTTCTTCCTTTCCTGAAGCCATAGTTTTAGTTCAGCCACTTTGAGGTCAGCGGGATTTCTTCCGCGTAGGGATACCACAGTAGTTCCCTCTGCTGCCATACCTCAATAGACGGTAGGATGGATAACAACTCAAAATGACGCGCAACCCCACCGACCGTAAACATTTTTATGCGAATTACAGTAATGAATAGCTGTTATTCCTTATTAAAAATAGTGAACCAAATTAGGCCTGTTTGGTAATTAATGGCCTGTCTGGTAATGTGATGATTAGCTACGATTCTCTCCTCACCACTTACGTTGAATGGTTGCCAAGCCAAACAACTTCCATGACTCAATTATACAATATCTCAACATTAATTATATTTGAGCTTGCTACTCTGCAAATCACATTACTTTCATTCAATGTAGTTTAGTGATCTAAGGTTGTGCAGACCCTTTACCTAAGTATGATATGCAAGATTATCAGAAACTCTTGGTTGAACTAAAATCCTAATTATGTGCTGGTTATAATACTTGTTTAATAGCTACATAAGTATTTTCATATTATATCAGATAACTACAACTGTTTTAACTGGCCCTGCCAAATGCACATTCCCCTAAGGGCGCCACTTGTAAGGTTTTTCCTCCCACATCTATTCCTGTGATGTAGACACACCATTGAACCAGGACGCTGGACCCTACCCCTTGCCAGCGGTGTCTCCGTGAAAGAAGCCATTCATCAATGGTATATACAACTTAATAATCAAACCATCCAAAAGGAATTCAGAGATTCCTGCAATCAGCCATATTGTAACGACCAATGCCCGGAGAGGTTTACTCTGGGTGAACTGACAGCCAACAACTGGCCTTTAGTAGTGAAGATTGTCATTGCAGCTGTGGTAGCTGCGATTGGTTTAATCTGCGTCTTCTGCAAGTTTTGTTTTAAACTGTGGCTTCTATGGCTCGAAAAGAAGCAGGACAACTACCTTGAAGGACTTGATATTGACCTAGAAGCTGGAGTTTCCCGACTAGAAGTAAGTTGAAATGTCAAAATTGTGGATTCACTTGTGGAAGTTTAATTTGACTAGGAAACATTATAGTTGTTTTGTTTGAGTCCATTCCACATTGTAATGATGTCTGATAGATGTTGACATCCTGGATGATATAGCTAATAGACCTCAGATACCACAATGATGCATTGTTGAGACCGACTCCAATTTACACTAAATGCCTACAGTAGCCGGCTGTGGATCCATCCACACTTTTCAGCACAACCTCACGTGCCTGTGAATGCCTTATAAACACATGTGAATGCCTTATAGACACATGTGAATGCCTTATAGACACATGTGAATGCCTTATAGACACATGTGAATGCCTCATTGGGACTTCTCTCGTATGTATGCACCACTACTACTCCACATGTTCAGCACAACCTCACATGTGTTTGCTAAGAGATGTATACATTTAATTGTACTTGTGTCGAGTCATAACAAAAAGCTGTCTTTTCCTCACAGTTTCCTGTGTGCGAGGATGATGACGCCATTGCAGTCGCTTGCTTAGACCTCAACTATACCATCTCCTTCAAAAAAAGCAGCAAGAAAGTTAAAGATGAAAGAAGTGACAAAACTGAGGCTGTTGTTCTGAGTGCTTTAGAAGATCAAGAAAAAAAATCAGAAGAATTAAATAGGAGTAAGACTTGCTGGCTGTCCTGGGCTTCACATATAGGTGTGCATTATATTTATTTATATGTTGGTTAATTTTCTCCAGATAATGCGGTCAGATCATCACGAAGATTAAGGAGGAGAAGTAGAATTGTGCAGTTTACAGACAATGTATTGAAGTCAGCTGTACCCATTGCCAAGGTAAAGTATCATTAAAATCTAACCAATATGAGTAGCTACAATGATAATGGTGGGTAGGGCATTGTCTTACACAAATTATACACTAACAATTTTTTTAGCGTCGACCAAGTCTTGTGGAAACAGACACCGGAATAGAAATGGACGAAGAACCTGCTCCTGCTTTTGTTGTTCCAGTTATTGAGGAACCACAAGAAGAGGTATGATAGTTGTTTGCCATAGAGAGGAAATAGTTAGACAACTTTGTTTTATATCAAGATGAATGTGTGTATATATTATTATATACAGTATGTTAACTTTAAGTATATCGTTATGTTATTAGATTAGTTCCACAAATGATCACGATTACACGAGGGCTGCATTGTGTGGCTGTCGGAAGGTCACAACCAAGCACATTCTCAAAAACATCTCAATCTACTTTAACCCTGGGGAAATGATTGGTATCATGGGACCTTCAGGCTGTGGCAAGACAACCTTCATGGACCTGCTCACGGGACGAAGAAAGAAGGGAACCCAATCAGTAAGTTTCTAAATGAATCACATGACAAAATACATTCCATTACAGATCACGATCACAGTGAAGGAATTTTTTTAACTTCACTTTGTTTTTTTTCCATTAATTTAGGGCACTATTTATATAAATGGGACTCCAATGAACGAGATACGTGATTGGTACATTACCAACACCGGCTACGTGTTGCAGCTTGCTCGGCCCTACTATGAGGAGTTGACGGTTCGCGATAACCTGACATTGGCTGCGGAGATCAAGCTACCTGTCTCTTCCAAGTTCACCACCAGAGAAAAGTTCATGAGAGTGGAGCAAGTTTTGGAAGTGGTACGCAGTTGTTCTATTCATTATAGCTGTCTCAAACTATTTCACATCTTTGAGACAGTCACCTTGTTTAAACAACACATTATGTACATGGTAAAGGAGCATCATCTGTCTTTTGCATAACTAATGTAAAGATTTCTTCTCAGTATCTTGTTGTTTCTACAGACGGGATTGTCTCACCTGGCGGACACAGTGGTGGGCGGAGAGACTGGCCCAGGACTCAGTGGAGGACAGAAGAAACGACTGGTAGTGGCCTTACAGTTGTTACGGTTACCAAGTGTTATATTTCTGGATGAACCAACTTCAGGTATGCTATGTTGACACAGCATATCCAAACAAGTTAGAGAAATCGGAGCCGTAAGGTCTGACCGGGCTTCAAGCATACTAATTGCTATCCAGCTGCAGGAATATCTCTAGTATATAGACATTATGGTGTATTTTGATGGCTTGTGAATTTATACTATATAGTTTCAATCACAACACAGTACAGTGCTTAGCTGTGTTATTAAGGTTATATAAAATTTATATAGCCTTAATAACCAAAGAAAGGAATACCTCTATCACTGATATCTTTCTGCTTAGGTCTTGATGCCACCTCCTCCATGGAGCTTCTCTCTCACTTGAACAAACTGGCAGACTCTAACCGCACAGTCATCCTCACCATCCACCAACCTCGCCTCGAGATATTCCACATGTTCCACAAACTGGTGCTGCTCTCTGATGGAAAGGTACAGTGTCGTTATTTTCAAAGACACAGTTGTATTGATATTGCTGGTTTGTGTGTCAGGTGGCTTATCATGGTGCTCCAGAGAAGTCTTATGAAGTGTTTGTGAGTGCCCTGCGGGCACGCTATCTCGAACAAGGACTCATTATCCCATCTCTGGAAGATCACAATCCTGCAGGTAAAAAAATCCTTTATATACAAGCTATTATCTAAAAATGGCTATAACACACGCACCACACACGTGCACGCTAGTTATAGTACATAATAAGTAAACATAATAATCTTTCTTTTTTTAACTTATCGTAGTATTGAAGTTTAAGACGTTTCGATCGCGAAGGAGTTTTTCAATTTTCAGTTATTTTCATTGTTCAACTGATGAAGATCCTATGGGATAGAAATGTCTTGATAAAATTAAACTTCAATACTACAATATAAAAAAATTAAAAAAAAGATTATAATGTTCACTTATAAGTATTAACGTAGTAGTTATTATAGTACATAATGATATTTTGTGAGAGGGAATATTAATTGAACACTGCAGATGTGATCATGGACATGCTCGGCAACCCACACTTCCGTGAAGTGCTGACTAGATACTACCAGGAATCAGCAGAACCAAAGTTAGTCAGGCATGCCATCAAAGCAGCAAGGTTACAAAGATATAAGCAAACCCAAATATCGATGGAAAGTTTCAGCTCAGCCGTCGGGTTAGCAATTCATGGAGCTAGAAAGGTAAGTGGAAATAGCAAGATTGACTGTTTAGCTCTCAGCTTATGTGGCAAATTATATTTTTATTTCTGTGGTGTAAAACTAATTCATTGTAAGTTTCTGAACAGATATGCAATTGTAACAACCAATTAAAGTGGTTCAAAAGTTAAATTATTTAAATTATTATACTTCTTAAGACATCAATAGCTTATACTTTATATGCCATGTTCTTACTCGTTTAGGTGGGCCAGCGTCATGCCAACCTATTTGTTCGTCTGGCAGCTCTTGAAGCGAGAGCAATAAAGAGATTGAGTACCGCACAAATATTCTTCCTTCCGATGATATTTTTTGCTTTTGGTTTAGTTCTTGGTAAGTCAATGTCGTTGTTGTTTTTAGTTGTTATTGTTGTTTCATAATCAATATAAGCATGAATCACTTCTGCTGACTTAGTGTTTGATGCTAATAGCATTGATTGATTGTAACTCCTATTTCTTTAAACTTAACATTCTATTCTAATCATACAAACAATATATTTGTTCAGTTCTATCCATTTAATGAATTGTTAGGGATCTGAAATTTATTTGACTCCTTGTGTTTTGTCTCCATACAGGAACCGTATATTTTCAACAAAGTCAGGCATATCTGATCATTTCTGGCATGTGTGTCTTCTCAGTGTCCAGTGGCATATTCGTATTTCCCGCCATAGAACCGTACTTTATTCCAGCAATACGTGTGTACAAGTATGAACGAGCTGATGGGATTGGAAGAGCACAAGATCTAATATTTCAAGGTTTCATCCGATATATATCTGTAGCCTTTCTACCTGTCATTGGATCGACTGCCTTGGCATACTTTTTGGTTAGTTGCCATCATCTTGCTTTGTAATTCTGTGTATCTATTCCCTACTCCTTGATTCATAGCTCAAGTATTTTCTTACCTCCTATTTTTTTTCCTTTACTCTTAATTCAACTTCTTACTTCTCAATTCTTTTCCTCTTCCTTCACTTTTAGTTAATAAACAGGAATGCCTATGACCCATTGGTGTTTTTCCAAGTGGTCCTGGTTAACCTGTGCCTGAACTTCACCTGGACGGCTCTGCTCATAGCTTTGCTAGTAGCACTTCCCAAGTTTGCATTCAGACTCTCCTCCACCATTGCCAGCATTGCTGGATTCACCAGTGGATTCTTCATACCCATCAACAACATAAATTGGGCGTAAGATTTAGTAGCAGTGCATTAAATACTCCAATCACTTACAAATAATGTTTCAAAATACACGTTTGCATCATATTATTTGTCATTTATAAAACAGATATATTAGTCTTACAATGAATAGCATGTTTACATTATTTTGATAAACATTGTTATGCATGTATTATTGTATCATAGATATCGATGGATTGCATTTATTAACCCAAACTACTATGGACTCTCTGCTGTGGCATTCCTTATTCTAGAGGATTACAATCTGTGTACAGGGAACCAGCTCACATGCTATTTACAATCTGGAGCTTTCACTCTGCGAAATTTCTTCTTTGATAATGTTAATCCATATCTTCATATAATGGTAAAATCAATATTAATGTTGTTTTTTTTTGTACAGTATTTAATTGAAGTAGTTATTATTACTGTATTCTAGGTTTTGTTGGGATTTACTTTGTTCTTCCTTTGCCTTGGAATCTTTGCAAACTGGTTGAAGGACACTTCCGCTTGGTTTAGAATCAAACGAATAATGCGTATCATTATCAAGTGAGTTATATTAGATATGTTTAAATGATAATACCCATCAGCATAATACCTTGATTGTTGGTGTATAGTCAGCCAATTGACGAACTCACACGACAGATAAAGAAAGATAAAGAAGGCTTCGAGACCAGCCTATCTACAGAACAAGTGTTGGATGAGAATGGAGACATTGGCTATGACGAGGTACTGAGCGAAATTGATGAGCACTCCCCACTACTTTCTATCATCAGTGAACATGTAGAAAATGAAATTGGGCAAAACGATGAGCCTCCAACAGAACAAACTGAAATTCTGGTGGCTAAAGAAAGAAAAATATCTCAAGCATCTAGTGTGGGGGAGCCAAGTGAAGTTACTGAAAGCAAATGGAACAAACTTAAAAGAAGAGTTCGCCTCAATGATTCTTGTTCTGATGAGCAAGAACGACCGAACCAGTTGAGATTGAAGAATGTAAACCAGTCAATCAGACGAAGAACTTCAGTCACGCCATATTTATTAGAAGGACAGGCTCACTGCGTATGGCTACCAAAGAAGCAAAAGACTCGTTTATCTGATTTGGTGGTTAATTTAAAGAAAGAGCGTGAAAATAGAGGAGAGGATGAAAATGAACAGGAAAAAGTCACTGCAAAGGGAGCTCGAAAGTTATCAGATCCGAATCTGAGTCTAGAACCATCTACTCCAAAATCTCTAAGAAGTCGCCAACAAAATCTATTTGATCGATTAGTTGCAACTCGTGCAGTTTTGAAAGAGACCACAGATGAGATTCTAAAGGAAGATGAAGATGAAGAGAAGCCAATAGGACACATAAGTCTCTTTGAAGCTTCAAAGAAAGTCTCTGCAAATATCAAAAAGCAAAAAGAATCTGCAGGTCTTGACAATGACTTTACCAATGTTGTGTCACAATATTTGCAAAAAGTAAGAAGTGGCTCACAGCAATCTCCTGGACCTCAAGCTGCTAGTCCCTTAGGGGATAGGTACCAAGACTGGTCGAGACCCAAACTGTCACGTTTCAATCCGTTAAAGCGTCAGGAATCAAATGGAGCTATACCGATTGCTACGTACAGAAATTTAATACGAGAATCGAGATTAAGACGTTACAGTGAGAACAGGTGAGTGTCCCAAAACTTAGTGACATGTACTAAATAATAGTTAGGCGCTGCCTCGGAGGGAACTACCATTTTTAGGGTCCTGAAGGCCCTAGACTGTAGTGTGCCCGAGCGTAGCAAGGGCGCTACCTAGGGCCTGAAGGACCCTAACAGTGGTAGTTCACGATGGCTGCACAGCGCCGGGACACTAAGCGGAATCGGAGGGACACTAAGTGTCCCTGCCCTCAATGCAGGGACACTAAGTTAATAGTGGCCCTCTTTTAAAGACCAATAAGCTGTTTAAAGTTCCTCTGTCACAATACAAAAACTACAGTAGCTATGTTATAAATGTGAATATTTACATTTGTCATTTTTAAACATAAATAAATAATTTTATATTTTTATTAGCACTCACGATGTTTCAGTTGGTGTACCTTCCTCTGGTGAAAGTTATCCAAGACTTAGTAAAGTTTCAAATCTAAAAAGGGGAATGGCAGACAAGCGAGTGTTACGTCAAGAAGGGGTTGACAGTCAAGTCTTGACAAGCATGGTGTCTCCTACTTCTGATGGTGGCAAAGCCTCAGGAAGATCTCATTCTTCTTCAGATATTGAAAGCACAGCTGTAAAACATGAAACTAACTCTAAATACTAATTTTTTTTTAATGATTGTGTGTATAGTTTCATATTTTTGAAGGATATTAACATGTGGTAAGTCCTCATTCATTTTGTCAGTCAATACTCAGTTCCACTCCACCTGTGTCTGTGTGATTTTAGATTATCTTTAAATGATCAATTTTCTAATATCAGAAATCAGTATGCACTCATTTTTACATTCTGTGACATTATATTTTTTAAAAGATTAATTTTATTTCAAATTTTGACAAAAATGTAATAAAGATTCTATAGCTAGTTAGCTGTTATTTATTGCACTATACACATGTCAATAAACTTTAATTCTTATACGTTTCGACCAAGTTTGCTGGTCTTCAGGTGCATAAATACAGAAAGTGGAGTGACTGTAGTATTTCTGTACCAGAAGAAGACCAGCAAACTTGGTCGAAACGTTGTATAAGAATTAAAGTTTATTGACATGTGTGTAGTGCAACAAATAACAGCTAACTATAGAATTATCTAAACCGCGTCACTATGCCTCTTAAATTACATGTAATAAAGATGTCTTAATTCAGTGACAATAAAGAGGATAGGCAAGACAGCTATGTAGGACTGTAAATATTGTGTGATCACTTCCTAGATAAAACCAAGTAGCTAGATACATGTAGCTCATAATGTACTATCTGAGGTGAAGCCACTATTTTAGATTATCTCTTTTTCACTATAATGTATCACAGATGTGCTGAACTATTCCAATAGTTTTAAGATGATGCATATAAATCTTCACAAATTTTCACACTATGAGTCAAAAGATTCTGAAATGTTCCTATCTAAAAGATGATGCATATGCCTCATCAATTCACTAACAGTCACTATCATAACCAAATCAATCAATTTACTGTAGTTATAACTAGAGCATTGTAGCTAGCTATGTCCTATAATACACGTAGCTATAATTTCAATGGGCAAGGACAATTTCTTTCAACGTCACGATAGTGACCCAGGAGAAGGTGCGTGCACATTCACTGTGTGAGCCCAACCGGTAAGGCGTAGTCTGAAAAGGAAGCCAGATAGTTGGTAAAACGTCGTCCGTGGTGGAGGTTTTAATTAGAGTTTGGTGAACTCACTGCTTGCTTACTAGACTACTGGCATCATGGCCAGTGAAGAGGAATGGAGGGAGAAGATGAAGAAAATTCTAGTTGGCATCAACAGGTAAACTTAATGAGAGATTTATTATTAATATTCAGGTAATTTCCAATAAAACTGAAGGTACAATCCAGAAATCATAGGCACGCTTGAGGAGTACATCACGTTTCAGTGCGAGAACGGTACCTACGACTTCGAGGCCAATTTGTCGTTGCTTAAACTCTACCAGTTCAGACCTGGCTCTATTAACAGAGACATTACTATCAAGCTCTTGCTCAAGTCTCTAATGCAACTCCCCAGTACTGACTTTGTCATTCTTCGATGTGTGCTACCACTAACATTGGTGAGTTGGCTGACTAAAGAAGGAATGAGCTGTGTTGGGACTTGAATATATATTGTAGTGCTTTGTCCACCCTGGTATAGTTCAGAGTAGTTGCAGTGTGTTAGTTACTAACTTTTTCAGGCACAACTCGCTGGCAGATTGAACAGTATCCCTAGCCTCAGTCCCATTCCAATTCTGTCCCATCCCAATTCCTATCTTTAAGTTCCTGTGTGTATTTGGTTTGTTAAGTCATTTGTTGAAGGTAGTTGGTCCACACAGCTTCATCTATTATACAATTGACAGAGGAATAGAAAGATTGCTATGTTTCTGCTTCTAGATTAATTTAATGACAAGTTATTAAAGCTTACATTTTGGTCTGAACTGTCATAGTCATCATGCAAGAGAGTCGGAGAGCCTATGAGTGTTGCTCAGTATGGATACACACCCCCTCTTTCTAAACGCCATTTTTTTTTTTTAGTTTTTATTAGTAGAGCTGGAATGAATAGATTGGGGTTGGTAATTTCCAGTATAAACCAGTGGGAGTGGAGGAAACTAATGAAATAAACTATGGAAAGATTTTATGGTACTCTGGGGGGGGGGGGGGGGGTGTCTGAATAGCTGATTATCTGAACCAAATAGTCTAGATTGTTATTATTTCAGCAAATGCAGCAAGTGATGTTGATACTCGTGCGATGTAATTGAGATGGGTATATTTGTGCGTTTGGTACGAAGTGGAGCTGTGTGGGTGGGGCTGTGTTGCCATTTTGATCATTACGTTTGACCATTCAGGATAGGTAGGGCTGGATAATACCAGGGTTTCATACAGGATTTTTTTCTTGGGGGGGGAAGAGTTTAGGAAGGAGGGGGAGGGGCCACACGTTTGATTGACCACACACCCAATTTTGCTGAACCACACCTATTTAATTTAAAATCGGCTCAGGTCTAGAATTAGTGACACCAATCTTGGAATTGAAGGACCTCAATTAACTGAAGTGAACTTCCACCAAATATTAAACAACAAAATCACAGAATACCATTATAAATCATAACCACAGAATACCATTAAGTAGTAAATATTATTAATTTTCTGGGGGGGGGGGGGGTGTGTGGGGGGAAATCCCAGGGCGCCCCTACCTCTGTATGAATTTGACTAGACTCAGTTTCACTAAGAATGATCAACTCTTATTTTCACCACTACAGGATGTCTTCTCAATTCATGTGCTCAAGTAGTAGAGATAATTTGTCATTATCCTCAAAATTAGCATTATAGGAGAATTCTACTGTTTGTGCAAGTCTAAAGTTATGTTACATTTTCTATACATGATTTGTGAAGTGATAAATTAGGAGAGGCAAAAAAAAAAATTAAACGGATATAGGAATCTTTGGGAAAAAAGAAGAAAATTTCCGTTGGTCTGTTGAGAGTGAGATTGTAGCATAGCAGTACCCCTTAACAGTATAAATACAGAATTGGAGTGTTTGTTTGCCGGCTGGTTGTCGTAGCTCAGTGGAAGAGCGCTTGTGCGTTAAAGAAAACGTCATAAATGGAACACTGCAAAGAGTATCTGAGTGAGTATCAAGTGTGCTCTTCTGAGACTGCCATAGTAAGCAGTCATGGGTTCAATTCCCAGTGGCAACCAAACTTTTTAATTCTGTATTGTTAAAAAAAAAAAAAAGCCTGTGAAAGAGAGAATAGATTTAATGAGTAAAACACGGTGAGAAAGAAATTGTGAAATGATTTATGTATGTTAACAAATCAACATCAAATTTTGTTTTATATATCTTGATATTATTTTCATAAACTCCCTAACAACTATTATATTAATAGAAAGCTGTGCACTTAATGAACATTATAATGTGGTTTTGGTTCCTAGCAACTAAGTACCAAGGTTTTACACGTGGTCATTCTTTTGTTGTTTGAGTTTTTAAGCCAATTTTCATGAAAAAGAAGATATTCTCTTTTCATATATATTTATATGTGAATAGTATTTTAATGTATACAATAAGGTTATAGAATAATGAAGTCCAACTTTATACAAGTAAATAAGTGGTTTCAACAAAAAATAGTATGACAGTCACTTCTAATATTCCCATAAATTGGATCAAACCTTCTCATGCTTGCTGCTATCACACTTCTAGCACTGTGTCTGCTACAGTAGAACCTCTCATCTGGGCACATTGGTTTTTCTTTTTGGGAGTGTCTGTAACTTAGAATTCCTACTGGACTTAGTACTGCTTGATTATACAGGCTTCCCTCTACAACTCTAACCCTAAGGAAAACAGCTGCAGGTAGCTAACTATCTGTCCTTACTTTCTTCTTCTCTAAAACAAGCTAAAATCAGCATTCTCCAGAAGCTCAATAACCTTGAAGGTTGTAAAGAAGAAGCCATAGGCTCCTGATCGAACGGTCCAAAAAATTGGTAAAAGGTCTACTTCTACTGCAAATGAAGTTTGTTGCTATTTTTAACTGACTAATCAGAAAGAGCAGTCTTTTAGGCGTCTTTTGATTACCGTATATCGTGCATAGCTTTAATATTTGATTTAATGGAATTATACACGAGAACTGATGGAAATAGCAAGTGGTATGATTTAATAATTTATACTCACTGAATAATACTAACGGATTCACAGGTCATTCAAGCACTTTCTTTTTTTCTCTTTTCTTTTTTTTCTTCTTTCCCCGTATATAGCACAATGACTCCACTATCCTGAGTATTTGTGAACTCTACACTCAACTGGAATGCTGTCAGTTCAAGAGTTTCTGGTTGTCCTTGCAAGAAGAGGCAGAAATAGTGACCAGTTTGCATCTCTTCAAGGAAGCCATTCGAAACTGTAAGCAGTTTGTGGGAGGTGGGCGTGGCAGGATATGGTGTGGTGGGATTGGTAGAGTAGGGTGGAGGCGTGGCCAAGTTGGAGTGAGGTAAGGTGTAGCCAATTTGGAGTTAGGTAAGGTGTGGCCAAGTTGGAATGAGGTAAGGTGTGGCTGAGTTGGAGTGAGGTAAGGTGTGGCCAAGTTGGAGTGAAGTAAGGTATGACCAAGTTGGAATTAGGTAAGGTGTGGTCAAGTTAAATGAGGTAAGGTGGGATTTTGGTAAGTAGAGATCATGGTTGGCAATACAAGGTGTGTGTAACTTTTCCATCAAATGGGAGGAACCACCCAATCACAGATTGGTCTAATTTTAGTGTGCAACGAAAGTATCATGTATGAAAACAAAACACCTCAAATTTTTTGTGTCAATTCCTTTCTCAAGTTATCAAATTAAAAAAAATTTGTGCTCGTTGCCCTAATAAGACATGCCACACCCCCTTTTAAAACCTTTCCTATCTCATGAACTACACATGGGAAAAATCTGAAAATTTGTACACTTGTATTATCAATGGTGTGAATTATTATTAAATTATAATCTTGTACTTGGCTGTAATGAACTCAAAATGAACTTAAAAATATATATTGAGGGTATAACCACATTCGCCCCCCCCCCCCCCCCCCCCCCCCCCCCCCCCCCCACACACACACACACAAAACTACTGCTGTCAACTCCTACCAGCCTACAATTATGTTATTCAACCATATTTAATCTCTAAAATATACATAATCAGAGGTGTGTTTTACTCTATTCTAAATCTTCACAACTTCTTTGTCTTCTAAAGCTGTAGTCAAACGCTTGCATTTCTTCACAGAGCAACTCTCTCGATGTTGTTGAATGGCTTCTATAGGCATAAATATCTCGTGTGCCTTCTGGTTTACTTTATTCATCATCTGAAATACCAAAATTGCTATTATTCCAGGTCTATTACCTCAACAATTGACCACCTGGTCGCCATTTTACAGTAAGCAAAAAGTCGGACTTTGAAGGCTACCTCAATGTTTACGCTGTATCCAAGAGATATCGCAGCTAGGAGATCGAAATCACTTACTAATTTTATATAGCTAACTTTTTGAGGCTATGTCGTTTAAGTGAAGCAACGCAGATGAGAATAAACAATGATTTTCCCGAGGCAAAACTTCAAGCCGCTGTATGACGGTTATGACGGTGAAAGGGTTAAATCCGCAAGATGTCACCTCTCTTAAAACACTGTCTTCGTTCATCGTCTTGTATTCTAATTAAGATACAAAGGACTCACACCCCTTTAAAAATGTAAAGTTTATCACTGATTTCTATGGAACAGGTGAGTAAACATGGGGTATTTTTAGAACCAAAATAGAGAGAGGTCTAATATTTCGGGTGAGGGGGAATTCTCAGTTCTATGAAATTAATTAATTTTGTAGTAAACGTCACCATAATAATCGGGGAGACTAGACCATTTATGGACGAGGGGGGGGGGGGGGGGGGGGGGGGGGGAGGATGCCTTCTCCCTCCCTCCACCCCCCCCCCCCCCTGAATAGACCTAAAATATTATTTGTCAAGATGGAGGTTACAAGGACACTAACTCTACATAAGCAACTACTATATAAAAGCAGTTGGTTTGGTCCCATGAGTTGGTAATGGTTGTCACTTAGTAAAGTATCAAGTAATGGTCATTGCACATATGTGACCGTCTACAGGAAAACCGGGCACAACGCGGCACCCTTCGAAAAAATTTTTTTTTTGCACTTACAGAGTTGTCGGCGTCCAGATATTGAGCTCTCCAAGTTTTAGCGTCGTAGCTTAAGTCCTTCCCAGTCGGCTTGAAACAATACATTTTTAAGAAATCGATCGATCTTTTCTCGATATATACGCACGCCGCGTTGTGCCCGGTTTTCCTGTAGACGGTCACATATGTGGGTGTTCGTCAATTATCTTCACAATGTATTGTATGTCACCTGGACTATTAAATTAATATGTAATCTTATTTCCTTATCAGATATTTGCCATGTGGTGGACATCAGCTATCAGAGTATCCCTTACCCACTTCTGAAAGACTACTTGGGGGAGGTTGAGAGCAATGATGTCTCTGACCTCATTGCCAAGCATGGCTGGCAAATCAAGGATACGGCAGAGGGCGGCGACGAAGAAGGAGAGTCTAAGGTTGTTACGATCAAGAACCAAGAGGCTACCATCAGACCTAAGAAGATTCTGGCCAAGATAGAGTTTGACAGTAAGTGAAAGTTTGAGAAGTTCGTGAGAGATGACAGTACTATGGGATGGGTTCAGTCAATGTACTTTCTTTCTTATTTTTTCTTTTTTTTTCTCCTTTTTTTTTCCTTTTTTTTTTATTTTTATTTTATTTTATTTTTTTTCTGTGTAAGTTTTCTTTTGTTTTGTTTTTCCCTGGTGAGTAAGCTTATTGTTATTTTTTTGTGAACAAACTGAAAGAAGTTCTTTCCAGATATGTTCTTTACTTTTCTGTGCATTTACTGACAAATCCTCAAACATATCACATAATCTCTATTTGATTTAATGTTGTTTCTTCTTGTTTTTTTGTTTTTTTTGTTTTTTTTGTTGTTTTTTGTTGTTGTTGTTGTCTCCCAACCATTGTAGCCAACAGGCAATGTATCATCTCATCCTAGTCAGGCTTGTATTTTAAGACAACTGTATCAAATTCACGCCCTTGTTTTTATATTATTACTAGTTATGAAGTTGAATACTAACTTGTGACTGTTACTATTGTGATTACTGATATAAATTCTGTGAGAGAACAATAAACAATTTAAAATTAACTTTACCATTTTGTGTTAACACAAAAAGAAAGTATTTAGGTTTTCTTTACCATTGAAGTATGACTTTTTTTTTTTTTTTTTTTTTAGTTATGTTTTTTAAAAGATTGAAAATTGAAGTTGCTAACATGATTTGAGTTTGTAATGGAATATCAGATTAGCTGTATGATGCAGTGTCGCTGTAGCTATTATTATTATTATTATTGTAGGTGTTGCTGGGCTCTTATCTATGGCAGCTGCGAGATGATTCATGAACTGTGTCAGCAAGTTTAATCATAACTTTATGTATTATTTTGTTTTTTTATTTGTGGATAACTCTATGTCTCAAAGCTTAGCTGGAATAGTTGCTACCTGGTTGAACATTGGGAATGGCCATGCATGCTTTGGTGGTACTTCAATTCTAGCTCTTTGGTTCAAGTCAAATATCATAAATGCGGGTTGTTAATCGCCCTGCTTATAACTCCAAATGGGTTAGGGAATGAGCGCTTAATAAAAACAATTGGGTGGTTAACAGGGAGTGCTAACCTAGGGACTGAGGCTGAGTGACCAATCAGCTGCAGACAAGCCACATGGAATGCTTAATAAAGTGCTTAAAGTTGGGAAGAGACCGGGTACTTAATAAAAGACAGCGCTTAACAACCTGCGTCCATGGTAGAAATTCACATTTCTCCTACATTTAAGTTGAAACATTGTGGATTGTGGATAATGCTACTGCTCTAGAATTGCCTTACAGTCCTGTCGGGTCCAACAGGCCCTTTTCTTTCTTTTTTTTGCTGCTTTGTTCTTTTCATCTACCAAAATCCAGCTGATACATTCTTCTCACAATCAAGACCCTATCTTTAATACTGACTGACTGCTATATTGATCTTGGAAGTACCAGCCACTGTTTGTTGTGGATGTGACTGAGAAAATAAATGCAATATTCCTAGCTCAGATCATAGTACCTATGCTTTTTTTTTTTTTTTTTTTTTTTTTTTTTTTTTTTTTTTTTTTGAGGGGGGGTGGGTGAGAGAGAGAATAATGAAGTATGACTTGCACAGCTACTAGCTACAGATGATTACTTTAGCAACTAACTAATTAATTGAATGATAATTAATGATTTGAAGTAATCCGTGGTTCAGCTACTAATTCATGGAGTTATGATTGATGGTTTGATAGTGTCTGTGGTAAAACTGTCAACAGTTGCTTCAATGTCAATATACACATCACACCTACAGCACAACAAAAAATAATAACAAACAACACAACAATAACATTATTACTAATTTCTAAACTGGGTTATCTGCCAACATAGCTAATAGCTATATCCATAATCTATAATTATGAAAGTTTTTTTCTTATACAACAAAAGGATATGTATACATTAAGAAATGTGGTTATATTTTCATTATTTGATTAAGGCATATGTTGGCCATGCATTTCCATATGGGAACAGTTCAACACTGGGACCACTGTCAGCTAAGGCTCTGAGCAGCAAGTCATCTGGAGAATCACGCTAGACGCTTTCTTTTCTTGAGCAACTCGGCTATCATATTGCACCAGAAATGACAAGAAAACGTAGACTATTACCAACGAAGGGAAGAGATGTCTCATGATTGAAAATTTTCAGTTGCAGCTGAGCATTATTTTCTCCATTCATACAACTTTTTTACAGAAAACATACCATCTTTATATTGGAGATAGATACTCTGAATCCTGGATTGGATGCATCTCCATATCCCAGTAACAATAAAACTAATGATCTAAATAGAATAATTGACTTTGTCTGACCCTTTTCTCTCTCCCCCCCCCCCCCCCCCCCCCCCCCCCAACAACACCCTCAAACACAACCCCCCCCACACCCACCACCCACACCCACCCTCCCCCCCACCCCCCCCCCCCCCCCCCCCCCCCCCATGTAGCGGGTAAAGGGTCTGGCAACTTGCCACTCACTTCAAGTAATGTTTTTACTCTACAATACAGTGTACCATTGAATCTCAATACATAGAATTGGATTTCTCCTCTGCAGAAACAGTTAAGTCACTGGCAAACAGTTTGTCTTTACGATACTCTGTCCTTTTGTAACCTTGCCGCAGCGTCGAGAGTAACTTTATTAGCGATCCTGTACCCACAATCTATCAATTTCATTCGCACCCTCTATACCAAAAAAGATTGAAATCTCTATTTCTTATGAAACGTGTATACTAAATAGGAACTGGAATAACGTGCCCATTTAATGAATAATAGCATGAATTGCACAACTACTAAGATGATTAATTAAGCTACTAACTAATTCATTAAATGATAATAATTAATGCTTTGAAGTAATCTGTGGTTCAGCTACTAATTAATTCATAGAATTGATGATTTGATAGAGTCTGTGGTAAAACTGTCAACAGTTGCTTCCATAGTGTCTGTGGTAAAACTGTCAACAGTTGCTTCCATCTCAATATACACGTCACACCTACATCACAAGAAAAAATAACAACAAACAGCAACAACACAACAATAACATTATTACTAATTTCTAACTGGGTTAGCTGCCAACACAGCTAATATGGTGCTAATATTAAGTTTAATACCTTAAAAAGCTACACATTTTATGATTAACGACAGTTATTAATAATAATCATAACTTAACTGAAAAGCTCAAAAAAAATTACAAAGACACAATGGTTTCAGATCATTTACGGAAATTGATGCTTGGATTTCATAGCCTGTGTTGTAGATTCTTCTTTAGCCTCGTAATCTTGACTCATTGAAGGATTGTATTGGAGATCGTGTTCAGGTACTAAATTAAACACAATATCACACCAACAGAAAAAAGGTGTAAAAAATAAATCTTAGTACTGTATCAAATGACACTGGAGTGAAATATGAAGAATGTATGTGTTAGAAGGGGAGGGTGTTGATAATGGCAATATTGACATCAATGGAAGTGTTAATTGTGATTCATTGTATATTGTGAAGGCAAGCTTATGAATAGAAGATTAATAAAAATGTAATTTGGGTGTAGAGTGTTTTTCACCTATTCACAAAAGGTGCATATTGACTCACAAGACAAAAGCACAGTGAAAAATACTCAGCAGTAGCCAACATGTGTGGCTTTGAACTAGCCACAATCTAGGATAAAGCATAGCTAAATGCCAAGTCAGGCCTACTTACACCAGTATAATGGTGGGATTGTTTCTTTGTCCTTGATTTTCCACCTCTTGTGTATCAACCAAGCAGCCACGATAATGATGAGTATGATGATGATAATGATGAGTATGATGATAATTATGATTACCGCCATCACCAGACTCCCTTGCATCCAATACAACATAATCCTGTAAGTGATGGGGTCTGTGTTCAGCCACTCATCTGAGAAATTCCCACTGACATTCTGCTCTTCATCTTCATACCTAAATGTAATTTTGATACTGTTCTCCAATTGTAGACTGCAGTTGATAGGAAACTTACACTTCATCATAATGTTCAGTGAAAGCCAGAGAGTCATTGCCTGGATAGTCTTCTTTGGTGAAATCCTTAATGGCACCGGTTTGGACAGTTTCATTGGCTGATTCTATATAAAAGATAGATCACATAATAAATCTCAATCTCATGAGATGACAGACAAAATGGGTATCTACTGGCTAGCTCGCTAATCTCAATCTCATGAGACGACAGACAAAATGGGTATCTAATGGCTAGCTCGCTAATTGCACGCAAATTTTCAAATACCACTTGCTTTAGCACTTGTCCTAAGAGTAGAAGAAAACTTCCCAGGAGAAGAGTGACTCTAAACATTTTGAAAAGCTCGAGAGTAGACTTGTGTAAAACAGAACAGTTTCTTTAGTTCAGAAATTCAAGTAGTCGAGTATCTCCACGAGGACAACTGGCTCGAGACTATTCCGAAGCGAAGTGTAATGTCACGAGGGTGTCCTAGCCTATTTTATTGGTACTGCGCTGCCTAAAATGGGCCATGTGAGTGGGCACGTGGTTCCTTGCGCGCATTGAGGTGTGGAGGACGGAAGAACTTAGTAGTCTTTAGCCGTTCGCCAAAAAATCTTAACTGGGAAGCTCACCACCTGTAGGACCACCCTGTGCATATAGAGAAGTTGATGCAAGGAAGAAAGACAGATAAGGAAAGAGAAGGAGATGAAGCAGGAAGAATGAATTTCTGATTACACATTATTAGAGTCATGTGTTAAGTTTTGCCTGAGTACGTGCGTAGAGTGTGGTTATTTATGTAGTAGCTAATTCAACTAAATCATTTTCGGTTTCTGCATTTGTTAGTCCGGGCATGCTCGTGAACTTGTAAGTTCAACTGAGTGCACGCATGCCTGGATTGCCTTTTGTAACTTCTACTGTTTACTTAATCGTAAGAAGTGATCTCTGGTTGTTAAGTTAACTGGGTCGGCTAGCTACCTGTCAGTCCTGCAAAGGTTGCCAGAGCTGTCCAGAGGACTGATGGCAGCGACCTTACTGGAATCTCTGGCCTAACGAATCACCTCAGCTGAGCCTAGTCTGGCGTCGTTGACCCTTTACTGTCTCGCTCGCTTCGCTCGCTCGCCAATAAATAAATAAACATCCCCGATTTTCGATTGTGTTACCCCTATAAGTGTCTCGCTTGCTGAATTAACTATTCTGCAATCTGATTGGAGCGCCACTATTTTGGTGCCGGCAGAAGTCGTTGATACTAGAACTACCAGACCGATTCCTCCCTCCCCGCCCACCAATATAGGGAACTACTAGGGAAATACTTTGCTCGTTGTTTATGTTTGGGCTATATAGTTATAAACCAAAATCACTAGGTTTGTATTTCGATTTATAAATCGCATACAAACCTCAATTTTGGTTTGTAACTATAACATAAGATATACCCGATTGCATTATCCACCCCTAAGTTAGCTATCTTAATAGTTGTATTAAAGTACTCAAACTCTTCATTATTTCATTTTGCTTTGATCTGCCTTCCACCATAATTATGGTTGCTAAGAACTAAATCATCAGACTTTTCCCCACTAATACATTTTCTTACGAGCATACCAGACTGTATCCGATATAGTTCTTAACGACAAGCGCAGTCGCTCGGGTACCGGGCTATAAATAATAGTTAGACACTGCCACTAAGGGCACTACTGTGTTTAGGGTCCTGAAGGCCTCAGGCTGTGGCGTCCCGAGCGTAGCGAGGGCGCTACTAATGGGGCCTGAGGGACCCTAAACACAGTAGCGCCCGATGGTGCGCAGTGCCTAACTAATTTAGAACATAGCAACCACTCAGTGAGTGTTTCCAAGCGCTTCCAACGTACTTCCACTCCCAGCATGCTAACTTTTTTTGATAAGGAAAAGAGAGATATTTCAAGGGAGATGGAAGAACCTACAGAATTTTGTGATAATCCTACCTGTTTAGGAGAACCTTGGTGTAGCGCCTGGCAGTGAAATGATGGACAGAGCTGCTACCGCAGTACCTGAAGAGGAGAAAATATACTCCAATTCTATTATTTAGGAACCTAAAGAGCGAGATTCCCAAGCTTCCTGCTCCAACCTACCACAAACCACCACTGGTCAATCTTTCTCGCGGTCAAAGAAACAATCTCAAGCATCCTCTTTTTGCTGCAATAAAAACTGATGAGGAAGTTGACAGGGCAAGGGAAACTGGTACATGCAAGAAAACTAAGAAGACACCAAATATTGCTGTGGTTTGTGGACTTCCTGGAGCTTCTACAGGGAGAATCAGAATGGAGACAAAATAGGACCAATTGAGTCATTGAGTAGGGAGAATATTCAGTATTGGCTAACCAGATTCATTTTAGAGGTAAAAGTAATCATTTAAGTTTATTATTTACTATACTGTACTAAAATAAGGTGCGCAAGAAAGATGGAGCAGAGTTTCCTCCAAATACCTTACACCACATTGTTTGTGGTCTGATGAGGCATCTTCGCTGGAATGGACATCCAAAAATCGATTTTTTTGCCGATCATGACTTTGCTGATTTCAAGAAATCTCTTGATGCTGAAATGAAACGACTACAGTCCAAAGGCTTAGGGTCAAAGAAGCGCCAGGCTGAACCCTTATCACTTGATGAAGAAGAAATATTGTGGGAGAAAGGACTTTTAGGAGACAAGGACCCACATACTTTACTTGATACTATGGTATTTTGTAATGGACTTTATTTCGCTTTGAGAAGTGGACGAGAACACAGGCAGCTCCAGTTGAGACCCTGCCAAATTGAACTTTTTGAAATGGAAGGAGAAAGGCCATATTTAAAATATACTGAGGATTTATCTAAAAATAGACCTGGTGGGATTAAGGGTAGAAAGATTAAACCAAAAGTAGTAATACATCATGCCAACTCAGACAATTCTGATCGCTGTTTTGTACGACTATTCAAGAAATATATCAATATGTGTCCTACTTCCCCTAATGATTTGGATGCCTTTTACTTGCAGCCTGCCACTAAACCAACCCAAGATTGCTGGTATACTACAAGGCCTCTGGGACACAACACATTAACTAAGACCATTGCTAGGTTGTGTGCAAGTGCTGGTATTGAAGGCTTCAAGACAAATCATTCACTACGTGCCACTACAGCAACAAGGCTGTATCAAAGTGGAGTCGATGAACAACTAGTGATGGAGAGAACAGGACACAGAAGCTTGGAAGGAGTGAGGAACTACAAAAGAACATCTTCACAACAGAAAGAAGCTTTATCAGACATTTTGTACAACAAAATTCCTAGACTTTTGCAACTCTAATAATGATACTTCAACATCTTCTAGTCAACAATTAGTACCCTATTCTTCTCCTTTGCAGAGCCATAATTCCACCCTAGCATCAACAACAAACATTCACAGAAACATAAAGACAAGTCTGCCAGGATCATTCACGGTTCAGATAGTCAAATTAACTTATATTTGATACTTACAGATTTATCAATACTCAGGAAAATGAGGTAAGTAGTAATTCCATATTTGTTGTCTAAAATTACAAATAATAACATTGGTTTATTTTTTTATCGTAGCTGAGAAATTGTTCAAGAGTTACTGGTAATTGAGATTATCAGAATGGCAGATGTTTGATACTACAAAAGTAACCATTAATCAGGTAAGAGAGTGATTTTGTATTTGTTTGCTGAAATAAAAGGTCATAACTGCTATTATAGTGTTTGCATGAACTAAGCTAAAACATAGTAACAATACTTATATTTATGTTACCTAACTATCAGGCTCGCTCGCTATCTGTGCTCAAGCACACCACTAGTTTATAATGTTTGGACATACGTATGTCATTTTGTTCTTTGACCTTCTCATATTTTTGTGTTATCTCGTTGTTCGACTCTGTTCCAAACTTCACTAAACGGAATCCTCTGGTTTAGCGATCATTACCCGTAGTCTGTCAGTATTTGCTTGAAAATTCATTGTCCACTAGAGTAACTACGAAGGTAAGCCTTGTGTAGGTATGTTCAGTTGTGTATTGTGCCTTTACTTAGCTAAAGAATATCACAAAGAAAACGTGTAAGTAATGCTACTTGTTTTTGTTGCTTTTTTTCAATTCTAACTGTTGCAGGGAGTGGTTACTTGGCATTGAATCCCCTTTACCTTATACACGTAATTTAAACTTGACTTTTTCTTAGTAGCTTGAGTGTTGAAGTTAAAATTAATCGTTTAACAATAGTGTAGTTTTAGGCTCGCTCGCCATTTGTGATCAAGCACATCACTATTAAACCTGTGATGTCATTTGCACAAGTCACACACTAGAGCTACCAGACCCTTTCCTTTCTCCCCGCCCACCAATATAGGGAAGGAAAAGGGTCGACGACGCCAGACTAAGCTGAGCCTCGACCGGGCACGGCAGACCTAGGCGACCCGTGAAACTCCAAACATAAAACTCCATGTAGACTTGCCATCACTTGTTTCCTAAATTTTCATGAATGCTCAGTTGCAACAAGAATTAATTTATTACACATAATTTTAACACACACTGCACACACACACACACACACTGCACACACACACACTGCACACACACAATGCACACACACACACTGCACACACACACACACACACTACATACGCTGAAAAATGGAAAGGGAAGGTTGCATTCTATCCCACTGAGTCTTATTATTGAGTGTATATATTTCACCACAATAAGGTTTGTTTGTTTTTTTGATATCTGAAATGGAGCATCTCAATAGCTACATTAGCTATATCATACATGTAATAACTAGCAAAACGTATGGGTATATGGCTAATAATAAATAGGAACACAGGTTTGCAGTGTGTCAGATAAAACAGCCACAAGAATTTTGCTAATTTTGGAAAGAATTCCACACATTTTTCTAAAGTAGTTACCAAGCTAGTCTCGCTTAGCCAGACCCTTTATCAATTTCCGCGTATCGATTGGTAAAGGGTCTGGCTACGCGACACTACTATCAAGCCGCCATGATAGCCTAAAATCATCATCTAGTCACTAATCACCTAGAACAATCATCTCAATGGATCAACACATATTATCAATTGTCACCATCTACATTGCATCAGCCATTGTATGTATATATCATGCAATCCCCCTGTTGTGCTTTCTCAGTTTGACTGAATAAGGTCCACGACCGAAACGTCATTTATTCAAGTTAATTAATTATCTATAATTATATGAGTCTATTCGGGTCGAACAACCGCTTAAGGAGCAGGAACTCCATTCACTTCCTTAAACATTCCATTTGCCTCTGCACACACAAACATATTTTTCCCACATAATGTTATTCATACCACAAATTGCCCCATTGCAATTGCCATAGGTGACAGCGATAAGGCTGACTGCGAAGTTGATGGCAGGTAAAGGGGTTGAGACCGGTCCTTCGAAAAGCATAGACTAAGCCACACTTAAGCTTGAGGACTTACCAACCCTCAAACAAGTCTTTATAACAAGTTTTACCCTGCAATAATTCTGAGCTAAAGAACTCAAAATAAAGTTAAAGATATTTTTTATAGCATATTAGCTTAGCAAACCAAGCAATAAACTTGACTTGTGTAGTGCAATTCTTGATTTAATAAACACGTCAGAGTAAATACAGTCAAATTCTTCATTTGTCTATTTAAAAAAGTTGATGGCTAAGATCTCTAATGCCTCTACTGATTTGCTTAGCAGCAGTAATCTCTTGGAGCTATTGATAATGTGTACTCAGCTTAATTGACCTTATCCTTACATATAAGAACCAAGATAACTATGGCCTGTCCTACCTCAACTTAAGCCCACCCACCTATAATGCAAAGTACTTTGTATGTTAGATTTTATTATAGAAAAGTAAAATTAGTAAATTTATTGAGCAAAAAAGAATAGTAAGATAAGAAGGTAAGAGCAAATTTTATCTAGGCCTAACACAAGTGTGTGGTGGCTAGACTTCACAGCGTAACTTATGGATAAAGCAACTGAACAGCGAAACTAAATCAGCAGTTTAGTCTATTTTTACACTCTAATGACTTTAACAATCAACACTAAATAGCATACTCCAGTTGTCCACCTTTAGCCACAACTAAGCTCCGTTATTGTTATAACCCGCTGCATCCTACGTGTATAGAATAACTTCTTCCTGACTCCGCATGTACTGCATTAAAAGTTCAATACATTACTATTAGCCTGGCATAGCCAGACGAATTATTATGTGCGGGTATCGCTTACCTCACCCAGCTTAACTATTAGCGGGTCTGACTAAACATCGACCGGACCGGACCCACGGACCGGACTAAATTTGCGAAAAACTCGCGCACGGCGAGCGCGCATGCCTGGACACCATGAAAAATTTGTCTATAATAGAGCTATAGTACTTTCTTGTTTCTCTTTCAGTGTCAATAAGTTGAAGAGAAAGATTTATTACTTAGCAAAATAAGCCCAAACAGCATTCATTTATTGTTGTCAGCATTAACATAACATTTTTGTAAACATTGCCATTATTTACTAGCATTCCATTATTGTATGGCATATTATCATATAATTATAATTGTTCTTGTTGTTACCATTGCCATAATAATTATTATTAACATTAACAAAAAAATAAAAAAAAATAATAAAAATGATAACAAAAATAACGATAATAATAATAAAATTGTGGGGCACCTTTGAGTTTGAGGATGTAGGCTGTATAGCTACTCGGACTGCCCTCAGAAATGCATAATTGCCACCAGAGTCGATCTATATTATAACTGATACTGCACCCTCAGCAGTAACTAAATCAAATACTCCTCCATGGCTCAGATGTATATAAAGGAGCAATTATTTAATAGCATGCATGAGATGTGTGAAGGTAATTACAACCAAAGACTTGTTGAAGATATGATGGGATAGTTAAATATTATATGGCCATCCATCCACAAGTGTAACATAAAATGAAACGAGGCACTGACTGTGCTCATTAGGTGAGAGCACACTAGCTAAGAGAATTTTTTAGAACAGTTAGGTAAGTTACAGGTGTGATTATGCAATGTGTGATATGATAATATCTCTTTATTCTTCATCCTCTTGTGGGCAGCCCCACAATTATAGTGACAATAAATATTATTATCATGTACTGAACTCAGGTACTCCCATAGAGATTAATACAAATCAAACTACCCCAGTATCTTACCATTACATCCCCTTTGGCATTCTAAAAGTTAGATTGCATCCCCTTGGGGTTAATTCCAATTTTCTGTTTTCATAATAAAATTTTCATGGTAAATAAAAATACATCATTTCGACATATCTATATGTGTTATTCTTTTATCTATTAGTGCATTACTACTATTATTATTGTGTGTCTTTAGATGCTGTGGACATTGTGAAACTTGGTATCTGTGTTGCTGTAGGGAAGCCAATATTGATTGTACAACCAGTGAGTGTTGGTCCAGCAAGCAGGGACTGAGTCGTCAAGTCTTAATTTGCAGTATTACTTGATGAAATACTTGAATTTGAAGGCTCAGGCTACCTGTATGAGCTCAAGACATACAGAGCTGGAGAAAGATCTATTTTAGTGGTCAGGCCAAGAAAAGGTGTGGTCATGGGTGTGGCCAGTACACATAGATATGTAACGAAATGTGCCACTTTTAACTGGACATGTGTTTTAATCAAATGACAAAGAATTACATAGCAAGTAACAAATGGCACCAGACACCTCTGGAACCACTTCCACAATACCAGCCAACAGCTCAGCCAAGAGCAAGCCGAATAAATTGCCGCCAGTTATCAAGTGCCCTCTGTGCACAGACAAGCACACTTAGTTTGGTGTCAAGCCTTCGCCCACTATGACATAGACAAAAGAAACAAGCTTGTTTGGGAGAAGTGATTGTGTACTAACTGTCTAGGGAAGGACATGGCTACATGCACTGTCCCTCCAAGTACACCTGCCGAACATGCCACAATAAACACCACACGATGCTGAATCAAGGAAAGTCCACCAGAGAAGCCACGAATTGCAGTCCTTGGTGTCAAAGTTCAATCACATGATGTGGATTCAGACAAAGCTGACAGTGACGTGACATTCGTGGAGACAGCTATGGTGTTAGTGATGTCAGGCAGCGTCATACCAGAGAGAGTATTGAGATCAGATGTTAAATCACTCTGACAAATGTGTTGTCTTGTCACCTTTGAGAAATAATGTCACTGTTTCTAGAATTTGAACTGAAATAAGTGCACAATGCAAGTACATGGAGCTTTAATTTACATGCATTTGTGTTCTTACATCTTGCTGCATCGTATAGGAGTTGTTGCAAGAGCTTAACAGCAAACACTAAGACTATACTACTGCTATTATGGGGGTATGACTAATTTATGGTCAAGTTTATTGTACAATCCTTATCAAGCTACACAACACAAACACATTTTTTAAAGCACTTTACATAAACAAAATTACAGAAAATACATTGCAGTTTCATTTTTTTGTGAAGTTTTTAAATGACTGTCAAAAAAATTAGACACACTCATACTGTTTTAACCGACTCATGTCTTAACAGATACAGTGGTTCAACGTGATCTAAATTTATTGAATACTCTACTGTGCTACCAGTATTATGTGTAATAGTTATAACCAATATTGAGTTTGTATGTGATTACAAATCCCAAGACACGAGGGTGAATCCCAAGACACGAGGGTGAAGCCCAAGTTGCGAGGGTTTGTGAATTGCAGTACAAACCAATTCTTATTGGTTTATAACTATTTAGCCCAAGGACATAGCCACCAAGGCAGGTTTCTGTTCTTAGTTGTTTTTTTTTTGTTTTTCTGATGGAAGTGAGCCAGAAAAGCAGGACTTCAGATGATTATACTAATATGACACAGAGAGTAAAAAGAGAAATGTATTTTTTCTTTAATTTAATGTGTCCTATGTAATTTCTAATATAGTTTGAATTAGTTAATAAAAGAATGTGGTTATGGGCATAATAGCCTGATTTAGATCATATCACTCCATTGTTGGTAAAGAGAAATAAACCCTCCTTTCAAAATTCCATAGACGTAATATATTTCCCCTTATTTTTAGTGACCTTTCTGTAATGAATCTGTTGTGCACAGAGCTAGCTGGAAAAAGAGATTACTCTGAGCAACACAATTCATTAACATCTAACTTGTTGTTTGTTGATCTTTGTATCTGTGTGGGTGAATACTTTAGTGGGACCAAGAGGGAGTTCAAATTTGTGAAATGTTTAGTTTGAAAAAACTCATTACATATGCATTTCTCACATTGTAATTTGTGCACTTACCTGTCTTTTTTTTTCCTTTTTTGTCTGACCATGAGAACATAGCCATGTCTACTGAATGACCTTGCCTATCTTATAGGTTTTCACCCTAGATGACTGTGACCCACCTTACACTTGTATATCTTCTTAAAAGAATGTAAATGGAAAGAACTTGCAATAAACTTCTTTTAAATGAAAATTAAAAAAAAGCTCTCACACTCACAAATAATTAGTGCAGGAATACAGAGTATTCATACCATTATGATTATAGAAAAGGCTACAGTTTATCAATCTATTAGAGCATAGCTGAGACAGATGCACGCACAAACGATCAAGTGTGTTTTTGATAGGATTGGCATGCTCAAATTGCTTGGATTATTGAAGTTTAGATTAATAAACTTTTTAAAAGACTATCTGTTTTATTTCAAATTTTTTTTTTAAATAGTTCTATTCAGAAAAAAATATTTATGAACACACAAGAGTTCTGTGTCTTGGGTCTGCTATGATCTGGCCTGTTTTAAAACAGTCTGAGGTTTGGAAATGGTCTGGCTATACGGCAGCTTCCCCTTGTATATTATGTGACAGTATGTGCATGTGAAGTGACTTCTTATTAATTATAGAATGTACAACAGTTTCCCCTCATAATTTGTGACAATGTAATTTCTGATAGTAGATGCATCTGAAGTGACTCCTTATCAATTAAAGAGTGTACGACAGTTTCCCCTCGTATAATTTGTGATGGTGGACGCATCTGAAGTGACTCCTTATCAATTAAAGAGTGTACAACAGTTTCCCCTCATAATTTGTGACGATATAATTTGTGATAGTGGATGCATCTGAAGTGACTCCTTATCAATTAAAGAGTGTACGACAGTTTCCCCTCGTATAATTTGTGATGGTGGACGCATCTGAAGTGACTCCTTATCAATTAAAGAGTGTACAACAGTTTCCCCTCGTATAATTTGTGATGGTGGACGCATCTGAAGTGACTCCTTATCAATTAAAGAGTGTACGACACTTTCCCCTCGTATAATTTGTGATGGTGGATTGCATCAGAAGTGACCCATAATCATATGACTCAAAACTGAGCAGTTGCTTCACAATGACACCATTCTTAGTAATTTTGCTTCCTTAAAATTTACGTCTTGGGAGGGGATGAGGGGAGGGGAAAGGGGGAAGGGGGAGAGAAAACTTCTAACATTCACTAATAATGTATTTACCATATTTATATATGGGGCATGCAGGCCTCTACATTCACATTAAAGAGATCCACTTCAAGTATCCCTCTACATAATTTTAGCAGTTCAATGTGATGAACTCTGGCTTAAACGTGGAGTTCGAAGTTATAATTCAATGTTGTTCTCCTATGGCCTTGTTTACAACATTCTGTGTATAAAAGGTGAATCCTCGGTGTGCCCTTTGACCAAGCTCCTTCTCCATTCAAACTTAAAAAGTAGTCGCACAAAGAAAAGCCTTCCAGGATAGCTCACTATTCATCAATTATGTTTAGAGTGTCAACACACAAACAAGGTGTTCTATAATCATTTTTGCTCGTTATAGCAGAGTAATAAACTCTAGCTCCTATAAATGCTGTATGTGTATACCAAATTACTTCTTGATGAAGGTGATCCCTCAGGATAGTATCTAGCAGTACTCAACAGTATACTGTAAATCCAGTGTATTGAATTTAGCTTTGTCAATGGCCAACAGTACTCTTCTTCTTATCCCGCAGTTTTCCTCACATTGTTTTTGTGTTTTCCTTATGTTAAGGTCCGCACGATTTATTCTTAGCCTGTTTCCAGTTTGTTTGTGTACTAAGTTGCTGTAATATTTGTTCTTTTCTAGGAAATTGACTAAAACTGGCCGCCACCTCATTGTGAAATCAGTACCCGGCTTATGGCCTGTCATACACAATATCTAGGACTTGTTTCCAAATACAGCATGGAAAACCCTTTCATTAGCTAAAATTTACTAAGACATAGTTCAAAATAAAGGAGGAAAAACTGTTGTGTACTCTTTAATTAGCTAGAATTCACTAACACATGAGTCTACGCTTCAAAGTAAAGGAGGAAAAACTGGTGCGTACTCTTTAATTAGTTAGAATTCACTAACACATGTGTCTACGCTTCACAATACAGGAGGGGAACTGTTTAATTAGCTAGAATTCACTAACACATATGTCTATGCTTCAAATAAAGGAGGGAAAACTGTTGCGTACTCTTTAATTAGCTAGAATTCTTTAACACAATGTGTCTACACTTCCAAATAAAGGAGGATGCATATTTTTTAATTAGCTGGAATTCATAATAATAATGATGATAATAGTTATAATAATAATAATAACAATAACAAAGATAATAATGAAGATAATAATAACTATTATTATAATAATAATGATAATAATAATTATAATAATAATAATAATAATAAAAAATAATAATAATAACCACAATAACAATAACAATATTATAGTTATAGTAGTAATTATTGTTTTATTACTAATAGTGTAATTGATGTGTTATCATTGTTATTATTATGGCAATGGCAACAAGAATGATTATAATTTAATGTAATAAAGTAATGGAATACTATTACAATGCATACAACAATGCTATGTTGACATTAGTTCTTTAAGGTAATCCTGTTGAGGTTGTGTACTGTCAACTATTTTAAATATGGTTATATAATTTCACCAAAGCTTATTAAAGTGTAGTTATGGAAGCATCACTGACAACAAAATAATTCCCATTATTAGTGCTGTCTGAGCTATTTTTTTCTTACCTTTGCCATGCAACAGATATTTCTCTTCCACTAATTGGCGCAAACAGGGTAGTACCAATATCGTTATCAATAAGTTGGACATGGAGAGAGACTAGTTTACACGAAGTCCGGGCATGCGCGCTCGCTGTGAGTTTTTCGCGAATTTAGTCCAGTCCATGGGTCCGTCTGTTTTAGTTGGGAGCACTCGAGCACAAGCAGCGAACAAAATACCACCTTATCCTTGTTCTTAATGGCAGTCGGACTAGACGTAGTTGAGAAGACTCTAGAAGATCTGGAGAGGGAAATCACTTGTGCAGTCTGCGAGGAGCACTACACAGATCCAAAGATCCTCCCTTGCCTGCACTGCTACTGCAAACAGTGTATCCACAGACTAGCCCTCAGGGTAGACCAAGGTAAGCCTTTCCCTTGCCCTGAATGTCGCAAGACCACAGTTCTTCCAGAGGGGGGTGAGGGAGAGCTTAAATCTGCCTTCATTCTGAACCGCTTGAAGTCCATGTACCTCAAGCACAAGAAAGCTCTTAGCAAGCAAGTCAGTTGTGAAATCTGTACCAATGCTAATGCCACAGCAGAAGCTTTTTGTCGTCAATGTAGCAAGTTTGCGTGTAAGAACTGTGTCCACATGCACTCTGTTATGAAAGCAGCGTTTGAAGAACATGAATGTATCCCTATCGAACAATTACAAAACATCCGAAGTGAGGAATTTGTCCCCAAACATCCTGAGCCAAAGAAATGTAGCACTCACGGCGAGCAGTTGAAGATACTTTGTTTTGACTGTAACAAGTTTATCTGCTGTGACTGCATTGTGAAGGATCACAGAGACCACAACATAGAGTTCAATGATGTAGCTGCAGATAATAGGAAGAAAGAACTCGTTGAAGCACTCCAGCCTCTTAAAAAGGTAAAACAGTCTCTTTCTGAAACGCTTACAATGATATCTGAAATAGAGAGAGATATTCACGAACAGAAAAAAGCGGCAACAAACAAGATCGAAGCTTCCTTTAAAGAGCTCCACAGCATTCTTGAGGTGCGCAAACAACAGCTATTGGAAGAGGTCAAAGGACAGACTGGACAACAGATTGAGAAGTTAGCCGTACAGAAGAAGCAGCTGTCCACTACTAGTGAAGAAGTTCGTAGTGTGATCAATCACACAGAGCAGTGTATGAGACTGTGTTCTGATGAAGAGATCATGAGCATGCTCAGTGATGTCACTAGCAGAATACAAGCACAGATAGAAGAATGTCATGGGAGAGAAACAGATATGGAGATATCAGAAAAGGAGGACATCATAGTGGAGGTAGAGTGTGCTGAGGCTCTGCAACAATTCTGTCAAGAGAATACCTGGACAGCAAATACAAGTATTGCAGATATGCTGGAAGTTGTAGAAATTCCTAAAACAATGGAGGTTCAGAAGGAAGCTAAATTTACAATATCAAATAAAACAAACAAGAGAATCTCAACTAAAAATATACAATGTCAAGCTTGCTCCAATGCCACTGAAATTATTTCTACTACAGCCACGATAGATAATACTGGTTTGAACACGTTTGATGTCGTTTACACGCCTACAGTTAGTGGACGCTACAAATTCGAAATCAGTGCCTATGGCTATACCGTACCAGGTAGTCACTTCACTTTCCCAGCTTATTTGTGTCCATCCCAATTAAAACAACCAGTTAGTGTATGGGACAATGTTAATAGTCCATTCATTATTGAAATGAACTCAAAAGGAGAGATTCTAGTGGTGGAGTATAATAAAACCATTGGGATATTCAATAAAAATGGAATCAAAATTAAAACTGTTGATATGACACCACACACTGGAAACACTTTGCGCAGTGTAACTACCGATCATGAAGACAACATTTATATTATTCGAGATGACGCTGCCACGATTCATAAACTCGATCATGATTTTAACATTCTACAAAAAAAGTATGTCTGGCAAATTGCAGGACCCGGTCATTGTGGAATAGCAGTAGTTGGAGATGAAGTATTAGTTACTGAAAATGGCAACAAAGGTCAGATTGTAGTGTACGACAGAGAATTGAACTGTATTCGAAGGATCTCTAAAATTACTAAGGCTGAACTTTATCACTTGTGTCCTGATGGTGATAGAAACCTGTATGTTACCAATAGCGATGGAACAATAATAGTTCTCCATATGGATGGCAATATTTTGCGCACATTCTGCAAAATTCAGAATGGAGTACAAGTATTGAAGAAACCAATATTGGTGTATGTTTTTTATGGATATGTGTATGCGGCTGACTATGATATGAAGAAAACGATTGTGTTCACAACAGAGGGTGAGTATGTTGCAACGTTGGACCATTACGGATTAGTATGTGTCGACAAGAATAATGGTGCAGTCTACTGTTGTGACTGTTTCAATAATCATATTTATGTGTATTAGTTCCTACTAATATGTATACTTTCACTTTTCTTGTATTTTTTTATCAAAAATCTGTACTTTCATTTTTTTTAAATTTTTTATTACTATAATTATACAGTGATGCATGGCTATATGTACATGATGTTTTTTTGTCATTTTTGAAAGAAATATAATAAATAATTAATGAAAGTTATAATTTTGTTTCTTTGAGTGGAGGGACGTGAAAGAAGGGGGAAGTTTATTTATGGGAAGATCAGTGGACTGTCAATATCAATGATACTGCTGATCATGTATCTGGGGTAGTTATGGAAAATGGTGTGTTTGCTATCTGCCACTTCAGATAAGTTCGTCGTGTCAATGGACATCAGAGTTGATATTGAGGCCAAACAAACTTTGACATAAGTTTCTGAGTAGCATGAAAAATCAAACGGCCAAATGGTTCACGGATGAAAGGTTGAGGATTGCCTGTGGACATGCTACATACAGTTGGCGAATGTGCCAAGTATTAGTGTGTATCCAGATGAATACTGAGGGAAAAGGTCAAAGGACTGAATAACAAATTGCCAGCTAAACTGCCTAAAATGCGTTTTGGTTTCTTTAGAAAAGTATGAACTGCAGATATGCCTGATGCATTATGAGTCACTATGCAGTGAGATCTGCTTGGACTAGTGACAAAGGATCTTAGAAACCTGACACCATGTTTATTTGCTCTTCCTCAGGGAGCTTGCAAGGAGGATATCATCCATACAAACACAATTCTAATCAACTGAAAAATAAGAAGAAAAAATGTTTAATAATAATTATTAGATCCCGTTGCTATATTGTTACTAGGTGTACTAACTTGGTAAGTGCGTGCACTATTTTTTTGCCTTTAGCCATTTCTGCGAAAATGCTGATAATCAAAGTTGCTAGTGGAAACTGGGCATGCGTAAACGGGATCTAAAATGGTTAGAGCATGCGCGCTTAGGTACTGGTGAATTTAGTGCACACAGCATTATAGGTGGAGCCGCAGGCAGATGTTGTTTGACTTGGAACACGGTTAAGTATGTCTGAAACAGCTTCTTTCTGTTTCTTCGATGTGTGCTTGTATGCCCTAACTCCATCTAAGCTGCGGTGCCCAGTTACCTCCATGACTTGCTGCTCGTCCACACCAGCATTATATAACCGAGTGGCTGCTGTAGCACGCAAGGTATGGTTCGTGCGAAAACCGGTAATTTTAGCTTCCCTGCAGAGACCGGCTATGGTTCCATCGAGCTTGCAATGTCCAACCGCGACGGAAGAGAACCAGCATGTAGGAGTGGGCTTTGCCAGAGGTTTCAAGTAAAACGCATTGTTCGGCCTGTCAGTGGGACATAAACTATTGTATAACTGGAAAAGCTGAACAAAACAACGATCTGAATTGCTTGGATTGTTGTAGTGCTGCACAATTTTAGGCTGAACTCTCCTGTCTTTTAAACCGCCAGTCCTATTCTTGGAGGTATCCTCAATGTATTCCAAATAAGGTCGTTCCCCTTCATTCTTGTGTAGGGTAATTTGACAAGGACTGAATCTTAATTGCCTATGCTCTTTTCCACTCCTCAAAGCAAAGTAGAGGCCATTCATTACAACCATGGTATCTAATAGAGCTTGGGGATTTGACTTTCCTAAAAGTCCTCTCTGCCATAAAATTTCCTCTTCTTCTATAGATAAAGGCTGGGCTTTTTTAGTTTTAGATCCCAGGCCTGAATTTCGTAGCCTCTTCATTTCGGCATCCAAGCACATTCTAAATTCTGAGAACTGACTGTCCTTAAAAAAGTCAATGGACGGTCTCCCTTCAATCCTGATGTATCGTTGTATGCCAGCCACAAGTGAAGAAGTGAATTTGGAGGAAATTCCTCTCCGTTTTGTTTTCTTACTTCGAAGACGAAAAGGCACAATTTGGTGGAAATATTTCCTCGAAGCCTCTGTCTAACTTATATTTATTATAGCTATTGCTATTAATATTGGTTGTTTTATATTATTATTATAGCTGATAATAATTTCAATAACAAAATGAATGAATACAAATCAAAACTATTAGATATTGAGAAAAGAAATATAGAGTGTGTGTTGTTTTATTTAGATTTATTATAATAGGAATTAATAAATGAAAACATGGTCACCGAAATGGTCACAACAGTAGACAACTCCATCAGTTTTGTCGACACACACTAATCCGTAATGGTTTAAAGCTACTACATAGTCACCCGCTGTCGTGAACACAACTGTTCTGCTCGTGAAATAGTCGGCCACACACACATAGTGATCAAAGACATACACCCATACTGGATCTTCTAATAGTTGTACTCCATACTGAATTTTGCTGAATGTGCGTAAAATATCACCGCACATGGTGAGGACTATTATTGTCCCACCGTTATTGCTGACATACAATTGTCTATCCCTGTCAAAGCACAATTGGTAAAGTTCAACCTCTCTAATAATAGAGATCTTTCGAACAAAGTTCAAGTCTCTGCTGTACACTACAATCGGACCTTTGTTATTACGTTCTGTTACTAGTACTTCATCTCCAGCTACAGCTATGCCACAGTGACCAGGTCCTGCAACTTGATGGACATCTTGTTGCTGTACAATGTCAAAATTACGATCGAATTTGCCGATTGATGCAATATCATCTCGAATAAAATAAATGTTGTCTTCATGATCTATTGTTACACTGCGCAAAGCATTTCCAGTGTGTGGTGTCATATCAACAGTTTTAATTTTGATGCCTTCTTTATTAAATATCAATATAGCTCTATTATACTCCACCACTATAATCTCTCCTTTCGAGTTTATTTCAACAATGAATGGCTTAGTCACATCACCCCATACCTGAATTGGTAGCTTTTTCAACTGAGTTGGGTTTATAGAAGCAGTCAAGGTGAAGGGACTACCTGGTACAGTGTGGCCATAGGCAGTGACTTCAAAAAGATAGTTTCCACGATCTCTAGGTGTGTAGATGATATCAAACATGTTTAAGGAATTGTTGTTAATTTTAAACGAAGAAATTGTTTCGGTGACTTTACAGCGACCATGACATATCATCTCTCTATTTGAAATCTTCTTGCCTGATTTGTTCAATACTGTAAATGTAACTTCTTTCTGAACCTCCGTTGTCTGGGGAATGTCCACCATTTCCAGCATATCTGCAATAGTATCAGATATCCACATATTCTCCAGACAGAATTGTTGCAGAGCCTCAGCACAGTCTACCTCCACTATGATGTCCGCCTTTGCTGATATCTCCATATCTGTTTCTCTCCCATGACATTCTTCTATCTGTGCTTGTATTCTGCTAGTGACATCACTGAGCATGCTCATGATCTCTTCATCAGAACACAGTCTCATACACTGCTCTGTGTGATCGATCACACTACGAACTTCTTCACTAGTAGTGGACAGCTGCTTCTTCTGTACGGCTAACTTCTCAATCTTGTCTTCAGTCTGTCCTTTGACCTCTCCTAGTAGCTTTTCCTTGTGTAATTCAAGAACACTATGAAGCTCTTCAAAAGAAGCTTCAATCCTATTTGTTGCTGTTTTTTCCTGTTCCTGAATTTCTCTCTACTTTAGATATCATTGTAAGTGTTTTGGTAAGGGATTGCTCTACCTTTTTAAGAGGCTGGAGTGCTTCAACGAGTTCTTTCTTCTTATTATCTGCAGCTACATTATTGAACTCTATGTTGTGGTCTCTGTGATCCTTCACAGTGCAGTCTCGACAGATAAGTATTTTACAGTCAAAACAAAAGATCTTTAAATGATCTCCATGAATGGTGCATTTCTTTGGCTCAGGGTGTTTGGGAACAAACTTTTCACTCTCAATATTTTGAAGTTGTTCAACTGGGACACATTCATGTCCATTGAAGAGTCCTGTCATAACAGAGTGCATGTGGACACAGTTCTTACACGCAAACTTGTTACATTGACGACAAAAAGCTTCAGCTATGGCATTAGCATTGGTGCAGATCTCACAGCTGACTTGCTTGCTAAGAGCTTTCTTATGCTTGAGGTACATGGACTTCAAGCGGTTCAGAATGAAGGCAGATTTAAGCTCTCCCTCACCTCCCTCAGGAAGAACTGTGTTCTTGCGACATTCAGGACAAGGGAAAGGCTTACCTTGGCCTACCCTGAGGGCTAGCCTGTGGATACACTGTTTGCAGTAGCAGTGCAGACAAGGGAGGATCTTCGGATCTGTGTAGTGTTCCTGGCAGACAGCACAAGTGATTTCTCTCTCCAGGTCTTCTAGATTCTTCTCTACAACGTCAAGTCCGACAGCCATTAGATCAAGAGCCTCAACGGGTAAGACTGTACTCCGTCGGCTTTCTTAAGCCCCTTCGATTTTTCTATTATTTGAATAGTTGAGAAAAGAGCGAGGAATGCAGTACAAATATAGTCATGGGTGTGCCGAGCGGTTAAATAAATAGATAAGAAATAATGAATGAATGAATGAGCAAATGAATAAGTACACAAAAATGATAAGGAAGTAAATAAATTTGAGAAATTAATGTATGAAAAAATGATCCATGTATCCTATGAATAAATAAATAAATAATAAATCATGAATGAATGAAAACATGAGTAAAAAACATTTCAATTTCTCTTTTTCATCTTGGTCACCTAGAGAAGTTAAAGGTCATACGTTTCATCTGCACTAACGCCCCCTGCTTCTCATCGGATGGAGGGATTAAAATTTCACTCTTCCTTACACTTTTCCTTAGGAATATGAGCATTAGTTATAAAGAACTGTTTAGATTATAAAAAAATTTTTAAAGAAGTTTGACATTAACTCTCAACTCTTCTTGTCTGTTTCACCTTTTATTTAACCAATTGATTGATTGATTATCACTATTTCTACGTAAAAAGGAAGAACAAGGAAAAATAATGGGATTTTCTCAAAGTACAGATAATGTACTAAATATAATTTTAACAATGTGTAGTTACAGCAACTCTATTCATGAATTAGCTCTTAATACTTAGCTAATGTAATCTGTAGGAGCAAAAAATATATAGATTAAATATCCAAATATAGGTGCACCTTCACATTCAAGAAGACAAAGAATTATGTAATAAAACATTACTACCAGTGTGTGAGAAATGGTGTCACGCTCATGGATGAATATGGTCACCAATGTTACTTCAAATAATGCCACCTTGAACTTCAGTTAGGTTTAGTGTGTGATAGAGTCCTACATTCTTCTGCTTAGTCATTACAAACTATACAAAACTTTGTTTAAAATAATAGCTTCACTGAATTACTGCATACAAACTGGCTTTATATACATAGCTATTCCTTTACAATTAGCTGATATCATTTTTTTAATAATAATTTTAAAAACAAAGTCAATGATGGTCTGGTATAGGACACACAAACACACAAGAAGAAACCTTAAAATACTCCAATAAATTAAAAGAAAAGAAAAAGTAGTGAATGAAGCCATAGATATCACATGATCCTGTTCCCATGACAAAGTCTGTCCTGATCAAAAAAAGTTCTCCGTATAGCCATCTTCAAGTCCTCCAGATAGCGGAGAGGTAAAGTCCATTCCAGCCGCCTCATCCCAGGTCAGTCCTCCAACCCCTGGTGCTTCCAGAGACGATTATAGAGTCCTGGGGGTTAGAGTTGACTGTACTGGGCTGGCCTGGAGAAGCTTCCGATCTAGTCAGGTTCCCCTTGGCACAATAGTAGTGTTCTACTACTCCATTGGGATACCTTACCAATGCACTGTAGCATACACACATATATACACACACCAAAGCAATTTAATCCATAGCTTATAGTGGAAACTCCGCATGAAGCTAAGTAAGTGTGTGTGTGTGTGTGTGTGCTGTGCATGCATGTTGTGTGTGTGTGTGTGCTGTGCATGCGTGTGTTTGTATAACCATGAAGTATATAGATAGAGAATTTGTGTTGGTTTCAAAGAGCATGGTATAAATAGTTGCTAGTTATTTGGTGCATGAAACAAATGAGAAATATGCTGGGAATAATAAGTAGCTTTATTAATAGCCAATGAGCTAGCTAAGTGTGTAAGGATGACTGCTGAGAGATAGAATAGACACTATTGCATGATGGGGAGGGAATGAAGCTTGCAAGTATATGAGTCTAATTTAATCTCCTTAAGCTGCTACAGCAGAAATATTTATACACCTTCACCCCAAACTTTACCATAATAATGATAATAATAATAGTAATAATACAATAAAAAAAATGGTATTAAAGTGTAGGTACATTTTATAGAAGAGAGTAAATTTTAGAGCATTTAAAAGACTTTCAGGAAAGAATAAAAAAAACATGCCTAGGTTTCACATTATGATGCTAGATATAATCCCTCCCCCTCCCTTTCTTCTATGTCACGTTAGTCACATTCTGGACTAAATTGAATATCATTCACTAAATGCAATCAAATCCTTTACCTTGTGCCCAGTCTCTTTTTACATGCTTCGCAGACATCTGTATCTCCTATGATAAAAAATGGCGCCTGTGCTCTTATCCTCTCGGTGATGGGGGTTGGGGTGGTGAAGGGGGTTGAGGGTGGTGATGGGGGTTGGAAATGGTGAAGGGGGTTGACACATAGGTGCTGGAAGCGAGGGGGGGAGGGGGGGCGGGCACGGGGGCACATGCCCCCCCCCCCAGATTTTGAAGTGGGGGGGGGGGGCGGGCCCTCCAGATTTAGCTAAGCAATATATAGTTAGCCACAGTTTGTACAGGCTGAATAAAGCTGTGGTTTTGCTTGTCTGGACCACATACCTGTCCTAGGTATACAATGGCAACCAAGCAACGTAGTTTATCTTCCTGAGTTTGTAAGAAAAAAAGGCTAAGAATCGAATGGTGGGTATAACTATAAGTAGATTTAAAGATTGATGTTTGATTTTCTCCCCTTTCATTTCAGTGATAATGAGGATGTGGTGGAAGATGACTCTAGCTCAGATGTTGATTGTGCTATGCTTAATTCATCTGTAGACTCAGAGGTAGTGTCATGTTCAGTGGAATGTACAGCAGCTTGTTGTGATTTAGAAGCTACAATAGCAGCTGGTCTACCTTATCAATCGAAACTCCAGCATGTACTTGATCATACTAAAAAGAAACAAGGGGGTAAGGTCCGCCAGTTCTGTACTGATTGGTACAGAAGATATCCTTGGCTGGTACTTTGTACCACTAGTTTTAAAGCTTTTTGTTACTTCTGCCGATACTGTTCTGCTAAAGGTTGCCTCCAGGATAAAAATGCGGATGAAGCATTCATATTAAATGGCTATAATAATTGGAAAAAAGCCCATGAACGGTTCACAAGGCGTGCTAGTTCTAGCTGTCACAGAGAATCTGTGATGAAATTTGATCAATGTGGTTTCCTGGAGTAGATACTCAACTTAGCAAGCAATTGAAGAGTGAGCAGCTGCAGCACCATAGAATGCTTATGATTCAACTTCACTCATTGCGTTTCTTACTACGCCAAGGTTTAGCTGTAAGAGGACATGATCAAGAAGAAGGTAATTTGTTTCAACTTCTTAAGCTGCGTAGTGAAGATCATGATGAACTAAATAGCTGGCTTAAAGGTAAAAAGTATTTAAGTAGTGAAATAATTAATGAAATGATAGCTCTGATGGGCCGACATGTTACCCTACAGCTTCTGGAAAATATTCATAAGGCTAGCATATTTTCACTTATTGCAGATGAGGCTACTGATGTAACCAATAAAGAGCAACTGTGCATTTCACTTCGGTGGGTTGATGAAATGTTTGATATTCATGAAGATGCACTTGAGCTGGTAGAGCTCCCTAAAACTCATGCTGAGACAATAGCTAATGCTATAAAGGATTTTACGCTTCACTTTCAGCTGCCATTAGGCCAGTGTTGAGGTCAAGCCTATGATGGAGCATCAAATATGAGTGGACATATCAGTGGAGTTGCTGCTAGGTTACAGAAAGATGAGCCTACAGCGATATATGTGCATTGTTTTGGACATAGTTTAAATTTATGTCTTCAAACACTTGCCAAACATGTTCTACCTATCAGGGAAGCACTAGAGCTAGCTAAAGAATTGGGTATTTTTATTGATTTGTCACCAAAAAGATCACACATGTTTGAAGCATTAAAGCAGCAGCTGACACCAGAGGCCCCTTCGATTAGAATGCTATGTCCCACACGATGGACTGTACGTGCACGAGCCCTGGAAGCTATATTAAAGATCTACAAAGCCCATGTAGCGGGTAAAGGGTCTGGCAACTTGCCACTCTCACTTCAAGTAATGTTTTTACTCTACAACACAGTGTACTGTTGAATCTTAATACATATAATTGGATTTCTCCTCTGCAGAAACAGTTAAGTCACTGGCAAATAGTTTGTCTTTAGTACGATACTCTGCCCTTTTGTAACCTTGCCGCAGCGAGAGTAACTTTATTAGTGATCCTGTACCCACAATCTATCAATTTCATTCGCACCTGCTACACCAAAAAAGATTGAAATCTCTAATTTCTTATGAAACGTGTATACTAAATAGGAACTGGAATAACGTGCCCATTTAAAAAATGAATAATAATGAAGTATGACTTGCACAACTACTAAGATGATTAATTAAGCTACTAACTAATTCATTATGATAATATTAATGATTTGAAGTAATCTGTGGTTCAGCTACTAATTAATTCATAGAATGATGATTTGATAGTGTCTGTGGTAAAACTGTCAACAGTTGCTACATCACAAGAAAAAGTAACATCAAACAGCAACAACACAACAATAACATTATTACTAATTTCTAACTGGGTTAGCTGCCAACACAGCTAATATGGTGCTAATATTAAGTTTAATACCTTAAAAAGCTACACATTTTATGATTAACGACAGTTATTAATAATAATCATAACTTAACTGAAAAGCTCCAAAAAAAATTACAAAGACACAATGGTTTCAGATCACTTACGGAAATTGATGCTTGGATTTCATAGCCTGTGTTGTAGATTCTTCTTTAGCCTCGCAATCTTGACTCATTGAAGGATTGTATTGGAGATCGTGTTCAGGTACTAAGTTAAACACAATATCACACCAACAGAAAAAAGGTGTAAAAAATAAATCTTAGTACTGTGTCAATGCAAGTTAGCTGCCCAGCTTTCTATAGGTACTCACAATTCACCAATTCTTTTATTAGTATATATGGTGGCCTTCTAGTAGTTTAGAAATGACACTGGAGTGAAATATGAAGAATGTATGTGAAGAATGTATGTGTTAGAAGGGGAGGGTGTTGATAATGGTAATATTGACATCAATGGAAGTGTTAATTGTGATCCATTGTATATTGTGAGAGCATGCTTATGAAGAGAGATTAATAAAAAATGAAATAAAAATAATTTGGGTGTAGATTGTTTTTCACCCTATTCACAAAAGGTGCATATTGACTCACATGACAAGCACAGTGAAAATACTCAGCAGTAGCCAATCATGTGTGGTTTTATCTATAACCTTGAACTAGCCACAATCTAGGATAAAGCATAGCTAAATGCCAAGTCCAGCCTACTTACACCAGTGTAACGGCGGGATTGTTTCTTTGTCCTTGATTTTCCACCTCTTGTGTATCAACCAAGCAGCCATGGTAATGATGAGTATGATGATAATTATGATTACCGCCATCACCAGACTCCCTTGCATCCAATACAACATAATCCTGTAAGTGATGGGGTCTGTGTTCAGCCACTCATCTGAGAAATTCCCACTGACATTCTGCTCTTCATCTTCATACCTAAATGTAATTTTGATACTGTTACTCCAATTGTAGACTGCAGTTGATAGGAAACTTACACTTCATCATAATGTTCAGTGAAAGCCAGAGAGTCATTGCCTGGATAGTCTTCTTTGGTGAAATCCTTAATGGCACCGGTTTGGACAGTTTCATTGGCTGATTCTATATAAAAGATAGATCACATAATAAATCTCAATCTCATGAGATGACAGACAAAATGGGTATCTACTGGCTAGCTCGCTAATCTCAATCTCATGAGACGACAGACAAAATGGGTATCTAATGGCTAGCTCGCTAATTGCACGCAAATTTTCAAATACCACTTGCTTTAGCACTTGTCCTAAGAGTAGAAGAAAACTTCCCAGGAGAAGAGTAACTCTAAACATTTTGAAAAGCTCGAGAGTAGACTTGTGTAAAACAGAACAGTTTCTTTAGTCCAGAAATTCAAGTAGTCGAGTATCTCCACGAGGACAACTGGCTCGAGGCTATTCCGAAGCGAAGTGTAATGTCACGAGGGTGTCCTAGCCTATTTTATTGGTACTGCGCTGCCTAAAATGGGCCATGTGACAGTGGGCACGTGGTTCGGGCCATGTGACAGTGGGCACGTGGTTCCTTGCGCGCATTGAGGTGTGGAGGACGGAAGAACTTAGTAGTCTTGAGCTGTTCGCCAAAAAATCTTAACTGGGAAGCTCACCACCTGTAGGACCGCCCTGTGCATATAGAGAAGTTGATGCAAAGAAGAAAGACAGATAAGAAGAAGGAAAGAGAAGGAGATGAAGCAGGAAGAATAAGGTCTACACAGCTTTGTAGCTGCTTGAATGAATTTCTGATTACATAGAGTCATGTGTTAAGTTTTGCCTGAGTACGTGCGTAGAGTGTAGTTATTTATGTAGTAGCTAGTTCAACTAAATCATTTTCGGTTTCTGCATTTGTTAGTCAGGGCATGCTCGTGAACTTGTAAGTTCAACAGAGTGCACGCATGCCTGGATTGCCTTTTGTAAGTTCTACTGTTTACTTAATCGTAAGAAGTGTCTCTGGTTGAATTAACTGAAGGTCGGCTAGCTACCTTCAGTCCTGCAAAGGTTGCCAGAGGTCCAGAGGTGATGGCAGCGACTGTTACTGGAATTTCGGGCCTAACGAACAAAGCTGAGCCTAGTCTGGCGTCGCCTACCCTTTTCATTCCCTTTATTGGTGGGCAAAGAATTGGTTTGGTAGCTCTAGTATCAACGACTTGTCCAGCACCAAAATAGTGCGCTCCAATAGATTGCAGAAAGTTAATTGGCGAGCGACGTACGAGCGAGACATTACAGGGGTAACACAATTGAAAATTGTTTTTGGTTTATATACTGTGGTATGCTTGAGCACCCAATGGCGAGCGAGCCTTAAACTACACTATTGTTAAATTTGATTTTAACAACTAACACTCAAGCTACAAAATAAATCGAGTTATTAAATTACGTTGCGGTAAAGGGGTTTCTTAATGTCATAGTAACCGTCCCGCAACAGTTGAATTGAAAAGAAGCAACAAAATCAAATCACGTTATTAAAAATTTTCTTTGTGATAATTGTTAACATTCAATAAGGCGAAACGGGTAATGGTCGCTAAACCGGAGGATTCTGTTTTTAAATTTCGGGACGGGGTCGAATGCGGAGCGAACACAAAAATACGGAGGGTTAAAGTACAAAATGACATACGTACATATACAAAACAAACAAACATCCCCGATTTTCAATTGTCTTACCCCTGTAAGTGTCTCGCTCGCTACGCTCGCTAAATTATATGTTTGGACGTACGTAATGGCATTTTTGTACTTTGACCCTCGCGTTTTTGTATTGCTTCCAGAGTTTGCCACTTCTGTATACCAGCTCCTACCCAAGTGTGATCCAGCCATTATTGTTGCTGTTCACTCATTTTATTAAAAGATCAAGTAAGATTACCAAAACTTTATTTGTTTACAATCATTTTGGTTTCTTACAATATAGTGTTACTAGTGGTGTGCTTGAGCAGCAAATTGGCGCGAGCCTTAAACTATGACTATTGTCAAGATTGATTTTAACAATTAACACTCAATCTACTAAAATAAAATCGAGTTTTTAAATTAAGTACTATGCGTAAAGGGGCTTCAATGCCATACTTACTCCCCGCAACTTTTGAATTGAAATTTTAACAACAAAATCAAGTCACGTTATATAAAATTTTCTTTGTGATATTATTAAAAGTAATGTAACGCACAGTACTTTCACACAACTGAACATACCTACGCAAGACTTACCTCGTGGTTCGTCTATGGATTTTCAATTATATGTAGAGTAGGTAAACTGACTAGCGTATTACTTACCACCGCCACTAAATCGAATAGAAGGAGCTCCCATAAGTTTTTAGGTTTTAACTTACCCGCAAAAGAATTCAAAGCGGTGAAAAATTCAATTTCTAAGGTGATACGGGTAATGGTCTAAGACAAGAGGATTCTGTTCAGTGAAGTTTGTGACGGTGTCAACGCGGAGCGGACACAAAAATACGGATGGCCAAAGTACAAAATGACATAATGTGTCCATACATTCCAATAAACAAACATCCCCGATTTTCAATTGTGTTACCCCTGTAAGTGTCTCGCTCGCTATGCTCGCTCGAATTACTAGTGGTCTGCTTGAGCACAAATGGCGAGTGAGCCTTAAACTACACTTTGTTAATGATTGATTTTAACAACTAACATACAAGCTCCTAAAATAAAGTCGAGTTTTTAAATTGAATATATGCGGTAAAGGGGCTTCAATGCCATAGTAACCGCTCCCGGCAACTGTTTGAATTGAAAAAGAAGCACCAAAAGCAAGTCACATTATTTAAAATTTTCTTTGTGATATTCTTAATAGTAGTTGTAACACACAATACTTTCACACAACTGACATACCTACGCAAGACTTACCTTCGTGGTTCGTCTAGTGGACAATGAATTGTCAAGTAAAGGCTGTTGAGTAGGGCTTATAACTGTGACAAATAGCATATTAACTTACCACCGCCACTAACTCGAATAGAAATGGAGCTCCCATAAATTTTTGTGTTTTAACTGCACCCGCAAAATAATTCAAAGCGGTAAACAATTCAATTTCTAAGGTGATACGGGTAATGGTAGCTAAACCGGAGGGTTCTGTTTAGTGAAGTTTGGGATGGGGTCGAAGACGGAGCGAACACAAAAATATGCGAGGGTCAAAGTACAAAATGACATACGTACATCCACACATATATATAAACAAACAAATATCCCCGATTTTCAATTGTGTTACCCCTGAGAGTGTCTCGCTCGCTCCGCTCGCTCGCCAATTACAATTAATCATATTATTCAATTTTTTTTGTTACTAACCGAAACAGAAGGCAAATTTGAAATTGGTGCCGTGCTATTACTAGGAATATATGTCTTTGCTCCTATATGAGAGAAAATGAAGTCCATTGTAAATATAAGATAATAAATAAGTGATATACCTGGTGCAAAAGGTTGTTCTAGAGAATGTCCAGCTGATGCCGTAAAGGCACACACTAATCTTCTCACTTTTTTTCTTGGAGGCTGGTCAACAGTGCATTCTGTGGTGTGTGGTCTCTTTGGACTACTGACATCAAGTGAAGTTCTAGAAAATATACTCTCAATTGCCTTATTTAATCCAGACTCCAACACCTGAGTTAAAATTATACAATGTTTCCCAATTATAAAAGCTAAAAACTATAATTACTACTTATTGCATAATTCACATTAAATTTTAGGGATTCAGCACTAAGCTAAACCTTTAGGTGGATGTATAATATTGAGAAGTACACTCTAATTGTTCAGCAGAATGACTGAATCTTCTGTGATCTTATTCTATTACTAACATAATATAGGGAAAAGCCTACCATTTTCTTCTTGATTAGTTTATCATAAGCATAGAAACACTTTTTGCAAATGAATCCTTGCTTATTGATAAGGACATCAAGATCAAGCTGTTTCCCACTTTTCTCAAGGTTTTTAAAAGCCATTTCCTTCCAAAGGAGAGTAACCTTCTCAGATTCAGCCACTCCAAGAACTCTTCTCTGCTTCATCACAGCTGGTCCGTCACATGCTAAACAAGGTATACTCCCTAAAGACCTCTGCATTATTGAAGCACAGTAGTCGCAGCGAGATATTCCAACTGGAATGTTTAATCCCAACGAAGTGTTTGGCTTGCAATAGATTTTAGCCTACGCGTTAATGATGACGTAATAAACTTGTGATGTCATTTACCAGACCCTTTCCTTCCTCCCCGCCCACCAATATAGGGAAGGAAAAGGGTCGGCGATGCCTCGACCGGGCACGGCAGACCTAGGCGACCCGTGAAACTCCAAACATGAAACTCCATGTAAACTTGCCATCACTTGTTTCTAATTTTTATGAATGCTCAGTTGCAACAAGAATTAATTCATTACACATAAAAAAATTAAAAAAAATCAAAAAAAAAATCATCAGCTATGTGGTCATGTTAGGGCTAGTAGAATCAATAAGTCATTGTGTTCTTCACACACACACACACACACACACTGCACACACACACACACACACACAAGCACCCTACATACGCTGAAAAATGGAAAGGGACGGTTGCATTCTATCCCACTGAGTCTTATTTTTGAGTGTATATATTTCACCACAATAAGGTTTGTTTGTTTTTCTGATATCTGAAATGGAGCATCTCAATAGCTACATTAGCTATATCATACATGTAATAACTAGCAAAACGTATGGGTATATGGCTAATAATAAATAGGAACACAGGTTTGCAGTGTGTCAGATAAAACAGCCACAAGAATTTTACTTATTTTGGAAATAATTCCACACATTTTTCTAAAGTAGTTACCAAGCTAGTCTTGCTTAGCCAGACCCTTTACCAATTCCCGCATAGCGATTGGTAAAGGGTCTGGCTACACAACACTACTATCAAACCATGATAGCCTAAAATCATCATCTAGTCACTAATCACCTAGAACAATCATCTCAGTGGATCAACACATTTTATCAATTGTCACCATCTACATTGCATCAGCCACTGTATGTATAATATCATACAATCCCCCTTTTGTGCTTTCTCAGCTTGACTGAAGAAGGTCCACAACCAAAACGTCTCAAAGAAAGGAATTTATTCAAGTTAATTAATTATCTATAGTTATATATATGAGTCTGTTCGGGTCGAACAACCACTTAAGGAGCAGGAACTCCATTCACTTCCTTAAACATTCCATTAGCCTCCGCACACACAAACGTATTTTTCCCACATAATGTTATTCATACCACAAATAGGTGACAGCGATAAGGCTGACTGTGAATTCGGTGGCAGGTAATGGGTTGAGACTGGTCCTTCGAAAAGATAGACTAAGCCACACTTGAGCTTGAGGACTTACCCGACCCTCAAACAAGTCTTTATAACAAGTTTTACCCTGCAATAATTCTGAGCTAAAGAACTCTATCACTTCATGGAGAGCAGTTAAAGATATTTTTTTGGTCTGTATACTTAGCAAAGCAAGCAATCAACTTGACTTGTTTAGTGTAATTCTTGATTTAATAAACACGTCAGAATAAATACAGTCAAATTCTTCATTTCAGAGTACATACAGTCAAAGTCTTCATTTCAGAGTAAATACAATCAAAGTCTTCATTTCCAGTCAAATTCTTCATTTCAGAGTAAATACAGTCAAATTCTTCATTTCAGAGTAAATACAGTCCAAATCTTCATTTCAGAGTAAATACAGTCAAATTCTTCATTTCAGAGTAAATACAGTCAAAGTCTTCATTTCAGAGTAAATACAGTCAGTCTTCATTTCAGAGTAAAATACAGTCAAAGTCTTCATTTCAGAGTAAATACAATCAAGTCTTCATTTCAGAGTAAATACAGTCAAATTCTTCATTTCAGAGTAAATACAGTCAAAGTCTTCATTTCAGAGTAAATACAGTCAGTCTTCATTTCAGAGTAAAATACAGTCAAAGTCTTCATTTCAGAGTAAATACAATCAAGTCTTCATTTCAGAGTAAATACAGTCAAATTCTTCATTTCAGAGTAAATACAGTCAAAGTCTTCATTTCAGAGTAAATACAGTCAGTCTTCATTTCAGAGTAAAATACAGTCAAAGTCTTCATTTCAGAGTAAATACAATCAAGTCTTCATTTCAGAGTAAATACAGTCAAATTCTTCAATTCAGAGTAAATGCAGTCAAATTCTTCATTTCAGAGTAAATACAGTCAAAGTCTTCATTTCAGAGTAAACACAGTCAAAGTCTTCATTTGTCTATTTATGGCTAAGATCTCTAATGCCAGCAGTAATCTCTTGGAGCTATCAATAATAATCTTGTGCTTACTCCATCCATTCACCATAATAAGAACTAAGATAACTATGGCCTGTCCTCCCCCAGCCTAAGCTCACCCACATATAATGCAAAGTACTTTGTATGTTAGATTTTCTTATTCCTATGAAATAATGTCTTGGGAAAACAAACTTGAAGGAAAAGCTTAACAGTCAAACAGAAAAGTAAAATTGGTAAATTTATTGAGCAAAAAAGAATAGTGAGATAAGAAGGTAAGAGAAATTTTTATCAAGGCCTAACACAAGGGTGTGGATGGCTAGACTGCACAGCGTAACTTAACTGGTACTAGCAACTGATAGATCCTTTATCTATTTATAAGCTAAAGTAAACTTCAACTTGTCACTCTCTGAGAATTCTGGTTTGGCTTCTTGTTTGATAGTACGTTCCTACAATTGACTCAATCAATAGTAATATTTATTTCTACAGTTAACATAATCTGCTACAAATATATGCAACTGAACTGACCAATTTGATAATCCAGCTGCTTTTCTTCTAAATTTCTTGTGCATTAGCTACCTATGTATATTTTCATTTAGTTTGGCTGTATTCAAGATTGGAGATAGATTACTGTTAAAAGGAATAGCTACCTAACTGAGCAATGAATTATGTAGTGTCAAACAGTCACAGAAACTAAACTAGAAGGTTCTCAGAGTGCCAGTCTGCACAACTAAAATAAATCAGCAGTTGAGTCTATTCTTACACTCTAATGACTTTAAAAATCAACACTAAATAGCATACTCCAGTTGTCCACGGTTAGCCACAACTTTCCGCCGCATCCTACGCGTATAGAATAACTTCTTCCTGACTCCGCATGTACTGCATTAAAAGTTCAATACATTACTATTAGCCTGGCATAGAGCCAGACGAATTATTATGTGCGGGTACCGCTTACCTCGCCCAGCTTAACTATTTGCGGGTCTGACTAAAACACGGACCGGACCGGGCCAATTTTTTTTTTGGGCCCACTTTCGACTTAGATTTTTTCCGCGCCACTCCAAGCGTCCTGATAGGAAACCACACCCACTATCGTGCGGAAGCCTAGCCTTCCAATTACTTAACGGGCAAAGGCTACTAGTAGAAGATGTAAAACTTATTTCTTTGTCCCTGTATTTTCTTTTCTTTATGATTGTATGTGGTTATACCACTGTGGCAGATAGCAAAGCTTTTCATTAAAATAAAATAAAATAAAAAGAATGAAATTTAATACTAAATGACAGATAGTTTAAGATAGAATATATGAATGTATGTATGTAACATATAATAATGAATAAAAATACAGTGAGGCAGAAAGAGAAGTTACCATTTGCCAGCATTTTGAGTTCCTTTTTCAATACATGATTTCAATGAATGCATTCGTTTGCCTCTTGGTTCTTTTCTAGGTTTCATAGTAAAAGATGAATGTTCACCTTTAGGACGTCCACTTAAAGCTTTCCCTTTTCCTTTAGAACTCTTCCCACGACGTCTACCTGCTGCTTTTGCACTAATCGGAATTTGATGACCACGTCGAAAATGTCCACCTTGTGTATTCTGTATAGAGCCGCCAACACTCCAGCCAAATTTATACAATGCGCTACCAAGTGCTGCATTTGAAAATTTTCTCTGTGATATGTTCTTGTATCTTCTCAGAAAAGTTTTTGTCCCTTTTGCCACAACACTACTCTCTCTAATTCTTGTTTTTAAATCGGCCAATACCTCTTCAATTCCTTCAACAATATCTTCAGAGTTTATTTCTTCTTCTGTTTCATTAAAAGTTTTCTGATTGTCTTCTGAAGATGCCTGCCCTCGTATCAAATCCCATGCAGAACTATCAAATTTCAAATCTTGAGACGGCACTACTGGCAATGAATTCACCTGATTATTTTCATGAAGTGAAGAATAAAACTGAGATTCCTGTATTGCTTTAGAACCTAATGCAATATTTGCCAAAACTTGCCGTGATTTAGGACAAATAGGAATACAATTTACTGATGTCACATGATAATGTTTAGCAACAGCTGCCTGATGCGAGCAAGGTGACCAGCATTACAATTACAAATACCTAACTCCATATTAACCAAATATTTTACATCTCGCTCAGTCTTACTATTAACTAAGTAGATACTTTCTTTTGAATCAATTTCATATATACTTTCATAACTAATTTTGCTGCAGTTAAGTCCTTGATACTTCAGGGAAATGTATCTATCTAATCGATTGTGGGCAGCACTAAGCAGCTTTCGGCAATAGTAAAGCTCCATACATTCAGTTATGAATGAAAACATCTGAACATGATTATATGCTTTGACACACTAAATATCAGTTCCTTTAAAATACGTATTCCAGCTTCTGAATAGTTATTGGTGTGATTGCCTCTTACAAGGAGATGCTTTCTAAAGCATACAGCCCACTCTCTTCGCCGATTCCAATGATTACACATATATGCAATGTACTTTGGGTACTTCACTGCAGTTTCATTGGTAATGAATGATTTGTAGCGGACAAGCAGCTGTTCCTCATTTTTAGAGTAAACAAGACCTTTAGCCACTGTAATAAGAACTTTACGATCTGCATTTAGTACTTTATTTGTATTATCATGAAGCCAGGTCCAGTTTCTTTGAAGGAAATGAAAAGTGCAAAGGAGAAGATTAGAAATGGGCCAAGCCTCGTGAAGAGCATTCCGTTCAGCGCAAGAATCATCCGTCACAATAATAGATGGACCGTTGTCGGACCCACTTTCATAAAAGCAATTAGTTGGGAGGACAGTTTTAAGAAGATCTAAGCCCTGACTAATAGTTCCCTGCTCTTCATCTGAAGTAATTATAACCCCTAATGGTAACCCACCAATGGCGTTAGAAGTTGACAACACAAAAAGAGAGATATTGAATCTGTCCAAAGAAGACGTTGAATCACAGAAAATCATCTCCCTGGATTGCTGAATGTTTTGATGAACTCTACTCATAAGTGGTGTACAAATTGCTATAGTCATAGGTTGTGATCTCTTCCTCTTGTTTGGAGGCTTTTTTCCTGCTTCTGACTCCCCATCACTATCATTACATGAATTAGAACAATCTTGGTACACCAAAAGCCTTGCCCGACCACCATTGTGCTGATTAGCCTGGTTATACGACATTATTTCCATTTCCAATTTGTCAAATAACTCTTTTCCATTGTCTGGCCCAAGTTCATTTTTCCTCCATTCATTATAAAGCCTGCTAACATCTGACTTTGTTGGATTTAAAGCTCTGTCTGCAAATGCAAGTTGATCATCATCATTATCTAGTAACATTTTTGTTTCACTCCAATGAAACGCAGATGAAGCACTATGACCTACTTGAAAAAGCTTAAAGAAAAATTCCTTTGTTTCCTGATGAATTGGACGAAAAGAAAGAGAATGTGCTGACTCAATAGGATGGTTGTGATTATAGCTAACTTGAAAAATAGCAGGATGGCTCACCAAATAAGGAAAATTAACTGAAGCACGTTGATCTTTTTTTGTTGGAACCGTGACTTTAAATTTAATAATGGAAGGACAATCTGTCTTCTTCTTACGAACTTCATGCTTTAATCCCTTACCAGAATCAAGGACTTTCAAAGTTGCAGCTTGCTCTCTTTGTTGCTGAGTCAAGGGTTTCTTTTTATGTTGACAGTGCATTTCTACTTTATAAAGAACCCGTTTACATCCAGGTTTTCTACCTTTTGATTGGCGATAAGTACACATGCTATGTTTCATCATTCTCTCCAACCACTTCTTTCCATCATTTTCATTACTAAGATTAATTCTAATGGTACTTTTGAAAGCATGAGCAGGTGCCCCTAAAAACGATTCTTTAGGTAATGAAAAAAAATCTGTAATCACATATGTAATTCCCTCTTCATTCAGGTAACAAACTCCTTAAGTGAGTATCAAGGTTGCTCCACCTTTTAGGATTAGAATCACATATGGAGCCTGTAGTACTGGTTGATGAAGTCTGGATGTTATCTTTCAAACAAGTAACTACACTTTCTTTTGATGTATATTTATTAGCAGGAAGATTGCTAGCACAATAGCTTCAGATTGTGAATTACAAGCTATAGGGAAAAAAACAACAGTAATTTCATTTAAGTTTACCTAAAATATTATGCACATACCTTGCTGTTGAAATACAGACAAATTCTTTAGCCCAGGTTTATTAACAGATGAACACTTATCTTTGAAGAAACTACCTGTGTAACATTAAGTCAAGTAAAATACAAAAGTTACACACAAAAATGAAAAAGCTCAGTGGTGTCATTGCAGGGAAACAAAAACTTACACAGCACATAATATATTGGATTAATATAAATGCTGTAAAATATTGGTAAATAAAAATTGAAATCACCTTTTTTCTTCAGGTGAAGGGATAGTGGACACTTGGTGTTTAATTGAGGTAATAATCTTTCATTTTCTTGAGAAGATTTGAGTATAGATGGACAAAAGCTGTCAGGATTTCTAAAAAAACACACAAATAAGACACTGCATATCCAATCAAAAACTAAAAGTTCAGAATCTCACTCAGATATGCTGGAATGGATCATATCAAGAATTTCTTGCCGATACAAGTGGCCTTACCCTGTAACAAAATCCAATTAACAATGAGTGAGAATCATATTACATCAGTGATATTTCTTACTGGAACAATTCGTGGAAGTATAAAATCGTTGCCATCATATATTTCATGCCAACCCCTGCATATGCATAATAATAATAGTAATAATAATAATAAAAATAATAATAATAATAATAATAACAATAATAATAATAATATTATTATTATTATTATTATTATTATTATTATTGGAAAAAGAGCGAAGTGAGCAAGATGCCATTAGAGGTATTTGCTGCAAAATTGGGTGTATATATATATATATATATATATATATATATTATGTATGTGTGTGTGGTGTGCAGATGGTATGTGTTAGCATCGAGGGCACTTGGAGTGATCCTTTCAAATTTTGATATTCTTTACCTAACTCAGTTTTCCAACTGTGACAACAAAAACTTTCTCAGAAATTTTCTATTTACATGCAAAAAACACTACAGTGGTTTTTACAATACTCAGTAACAACTATAGAACATATATAGTTAGAAGAGTGCAAAGAGGCCCAATATTTTTTTTGTAAGCTAAATTAGCCTATTGTATATTATAAATTGGTTTCCATGAAATTTAATAACACCAGATAAGAAGCAGACCTGCTGCTTCCAGACTAATTCCAAAATGGCTGGAACGAAGTGGACTGGCACAGTGCCATTTGATAAGGTTCAGATAACAGAGGCATTTACTAAAGAAAGATTTGGAATACCAAAACATTTTGCTATGGTAGTAAGTGTTTGTTTAGAAACTTATCTCCTATATGCAGGGTCGTAGGAGCCGGAGCAACCTGTACGGCTATGACCGTACAGGTGTTTAGTGGGGTGGGTATGGCAAAATTGTTGTTGCTGATTCTAATTGGGTGAGTAATGAGTAATGGCTACGGTGTTGGTTTCATAACTGAGTTTGCGGAAGAGTCTATTAATTTTATAGTTATCCTCCCAATGGGGATGCTGTGGCACAGTCACAGCAAGAGAGATAGATTAGGTATGATCCTTGAATCTTCTAGTGCGCAATTAAGCGTAGCGGCTGGTTACCTAGTAGCAACACAACTCGCCCTTAAATGAACGAACACTGCACTGGGTATGTCTCTTCCTGCGCAAATGTCCGTTGTATGCTAATCCAGAGTGCAGTTAGACTACGCCCCAGACAATCAAAGGTAGATAGGTTTTAAGTTATATGAAATTGAAGAATAGTACAATGATGAGTAAACGAATAGGAAGTCGAATAATATTCAAGAAAATATGAAATGAAGAATGCGATGAATGGCTAGAAGAGTTGAACAAATGCAACAAAACTGAACAACTGCAACAAACTGAACAACTGCACAACTGATTGAACTGAGCTGGGTCAGTCCACTATATACTGTAGCTCAGTCCAAGGGGGGTTGTTTTCATGAAGCTAATGCGTAAATGTGTGTTTGAATGAAGTGTGAATGTATGTTTGTCCTTTCTCAATAAGGTGTAAATCGTTAATTAATTGTTTATTGTTGTGCCATCTGGCCTATGTTTGTCACTTGTTTGCTTGCTCCAACATCCCGGGCCCCAAAGGCGGACTTTGTTTGGCTTTATCACTTTCCTTTAGCAGAAGAACAAGTTTGCAGATTGGACGTCGTAACAAACTCTTGGCTGTCTTGACTAACACCACTCTGACTAGACCATCTTGTCCTGGGTAAGTCTTGACGATTCTTCCCAGAGGCCAACTGTTTTGAAAAGTTGTCGAGTCTTTGAGGAGGACGATGTCTCCAACTTGAATATCTTCATGAATTTTCCTCCACTTGTTGAGTCTGTTTAATGTACGAATGTATTCTGTCGACCATCTGTACCAGAACTCTCTGATAACCAATTGACAAAGATTCCAGCGTTTGAGCGTTGAAGGTTGCTGCAGTATATCTCCCTTGTCTGGTAAGGCTTCTAGTGGCCTTCCTACCAGGAAGTGACCTGGCGTGAGGACATTGAGTCTGTCTTCATCTGTACTGTCAAATGGCACTAGTGGTCGACGTTGAGACATGATTCAATCTGAGTGATAACCGTATAGAGTTCTTCATAGGTGAACTTATGGAGTCCCACAGTCTTCTTGAGAAGTGTCTTTGCAGATTTTACTGCTGCCTCCCAGAGGCCTCCAAAGTGAGGGGCTCTCTCTGGGCTGAAATGCCACTGAATGTCTTGATGGAGGCAGTAAGCATGAACAGTGTCTTGCAGTGGTTTCTCCTTCAGAAGTTGATACAATTCACAAAGATCTCTTTCTGCACCTACAAAGTTGGTGCCATTGTCACTGAATATTTCCTTGGGCTTTCCTCTTCTTGCAATGAATCGCCTCAGTGTAGCCACAAAGGCTTCAGCAGTCATGTCTGTGACCAACTCCAGGTGAACGGCTTTAACTACGAAGTCTACGAACACACAGAGGTAGTTCTTGACCATAACAGGCTTCCTTGGGTTGCCACATTTCACTAGGAAAGGTCCAGCGTAGTCAATGCCCACTGTGGAGAAAACATCGCTGGGTGTGATACGCTGAGGCGGTAGCTGTCCCATGCGTTGTTCCGCGACGACCTGTGACTGCTTGCGACAAATCACACACTTACGGCAAACATCACGGACTAAGCGTTTCCCAGCAATGACGTGGAACGATCGGCTAAGAATAGACAGGAGAAGTGTAGGGCCAGCATGACATGATGTAGTGTGAAGATACTGAACAATGAGGTGAGTTAGAGGCTCCTTTCTGTCGAGCACTACGGGATGACGTTGGCTGTATTTGAGTTTTGAGCGTTGCAGACGTCCTCCTACACGTAACACACCTTGATTGTCAAGAAATGGATGCAGCGATAGCAGAGGGTCACGAGTAGTCAAATCATTTCCCTTTCTCAGGCGTTGGCGCTGCTCGGAAAATGTATTCTCTTGTGATAGTTTCCAAAGAAGCTCTTCCGCCCTCCGCGTCTCGTCAACTGAGAGTCGTGGGGATAAGCATCGTTCCTTGGAATGCCGTTTGCAGTTTTGGCGGAAGCGTAGTATCCACGCTACAGTAGTTCGTAGCTTATGGTAAGATGAGTAGCGTTGCGTCAGCCACGTAGTGTCTGCTGCAACCAGATATTAAACAGTCTTGACTTCCATAATGTCTTCCGGAGGATTAGTTACAGGCATATGTGGCCAGTGAGTGGGAGGCTTGCACAACCAAGGGGGACCATTCCACCATAGTTTGTGCTCTTGTAAATTCCTCGGCAGTAGACCGCGAGATGCGCAGTCGGCAGGATTCGAATCAGTAGCGACGTGGTGCCATTTCTTAGACGGCATAAGTTGTAGTGTAGAACTGACTCGATTACCAATGTAGGTCTTGTAGCGTCGGGGCTGTCCATCCAGCCATGCAAAAACTATTGTAGCGTCTGTCCAACAGTAAACATCCTGCAATGGAATGGACAATGCTCTTCTCGTAGTGTCGAGAAGTTTTGCCAATAGTTGAGCCGCGCACAATTCCAGTCTGGGTATGGTCAGTCTCTTCAAAGGTGCGACTCTGGTCTTCGCTAGAACAAGTTTGACCTCAGTAGTCGTATCTAGGTACACGGTGCGAATGTAAACCACAGCTGCATATGCTGACTCGGAAGCATCCGCAAAACCATGCAGTTGTACGCTAAGTCGATCCTGGTCAAGTGAGAAATAGCGTCTTGGAATCGGCCTTTTAGCTAGTGCAGGAATCTGGTTTCTCCAGGAGAGCCAAATTGTAGCTATGCTGTCGGGAACTGGGTCATCCCATGCTAGTTGTAGTTCCCAAAGTCGCTGCAGTAGCAGTTTGAGTAGCAGAATTGCGGGAGCAATCCAACCCAAGACGTCAAACGTCCTAGCGATATCCGAGGTGAGATTCCGCTTGGTGAGTTCCTCGGACGGTTTGAGAGATGAAGTAGAAATGTGAAGTGAGTCTCTACACGTATCCCAATGGATTCCCAGTGCTTTGTGAAGCTCATTAGGAGTCGGAAGTTCCTGTACCACTTCTTGTTCACGTAGATCTTCCGGGACACTGTCAATGACACTCCTAGAGCTCGAGCGCCACTTTCTCAGCTGCATGTTCCCTTGTCCCAGTAAACCATTCAGTTGTGCTCTTAGCTCTGTAGCCTCTGTAACAGATTCTGCACCAGTGAGACAATCGTCCACGTAGAAATTCTTTTGTACAACCTCGGCTGCTTGTGGGTAAAGTTCGGCATTATCCGATGCAATGCGTTGAAGTGTTTGAGCAGCAATGAAAGGTGAAGAAGTGATGCCGAAGGTCAAGCGTGTCATTCTGCAGTCAACCATATGACTGCTGTCTGTTGTCCATAAGAATCTATGTAGGTCTCGGTCTATAGGGTGAAGCTCAATCATGCGGAACATTTTTGAAACGTCGGCTGTTAATCCAATCTTATGAAGACGAAATCGAAGTAGAATATCTGGCAGTGGAGAATAGACATTAGGACCCGGGAGCAAAATATCATTCAGTGATACACCGGTGGACGTAGCAGCGGAAGCATCGAACACTGCTCTTAGCTTAGTGGAGGTACTAGACTGTTTCGTTACTCCATGCATTGGAAGATAAAATACACTCGACGCTGGTTTCTTCAGGTCTTCATTGGGAACTAGTTCAGCATGTCCACCAGTGAAATAGTCGTTGATGACTTCTCGAAAGCAGTCCCATTTTTCTTTCCTTTTCAGTGACAGTTCTGTTGAGGCAAGTCTTCACTCCGCTTGTTTACGTGAGTCTCCCAAAACTGGCGCGTCAGGACGTCTAGGAAGCTTTACCTGATACAATCCGTCACGTGTTTTGATGGTGGTCTTCTCATAGTGAACCAATGCAAGTTGCTCTTCATCAGTGTAGGAATCTTTAGGAGTGTGAACTTCTTCCACCTCCCAGAAAGCTCTCAGCAATTGATTGCTTGTGTCTTCTGATACAGAATGTAATGTCAGATACGCTGTAACATTTGCTCCACTATCGGCTTGACCGTACAGTAGCCATCCAAAAATAGTATATTGTGCTGTGATGAAAGAAGAAACCTTGAGAATTTTGGGAAAGACTATGCTCTGATATACATCCATTCCTAGAAGAATATCAATCTTACCAGGACGATTGAAGCGGGGATCAGCCAATTGCAATGTTTTTAAGATCGGAATATCGTCCGTAAAGGCAGGTTGAGTAGGTAGATCGATAGTGATTTTGTCCACGATAGCAGGAGAGAGAGTTATTCCATCGGCCTTCTTTACTGATGGAACTAAATGAAGTGTTGTGCGATGAGTGCTACTTGGAGCTTCCGTTCCTTGTATTCCTGCTATCCTCGTCGAACTAGGAAATTTCTTTGCATGAAGAACGTTAGAGAGTTTGGTAGTGATGAATGAAGGGGATGATCCAGTATCAAGAAGTGCTCGTGCCATGGCAATGTGTCCATCTGGTGTCTGCACCTTGATTTGGCATGTCATGAATAGAGTAGTAGAATTTGAAAACTGTCGATTGTGAGTGCAAGCAGGTTCAGGCAATGCTACCATGGATGCAGCCGGAGGGTTATTACTTGAAGCAGCAATAGTAGTAGGTAGCTTGGGCAATGCTACATTCGATGCCACTGGAGGATTATTACCTATGGTAGTAGGTGGGTTGGGCAATGCTAAGTTGGATGTCCCTGGAGGATTATTGCTTGAAGCAGCAGCAGTAATAGTAGTAGGTGGTGAATCATCCCTATGAAGAAGAGTGTGATGCTTGCCCTTGCATTTCTTGCAGTAATAAGTACTTCTGCAAGATCTGAGCGCATGTCCATAACCGAGACAGTTACGGCAAAGTTTGTATTTTTGAACGTGAGCTTGTCGTTGTTCAACGGTCATATCGATGAATTTTGAACACAGATATGGAGGATGATAAGTACGATCACAAAGTTCACAGTTACGCGTGGTCTCTGCAACGTACACTGGCACCTTGCTGTGCTTCTTCGGCCTTTGCTTAGAACCTTTGCTTGAAGTTTTACTCACAGATTCGTCCGTATGCATCCATGAGCTAAGAGTGATATCCATAAATTCCAATACATTTGTGAAGATTAGCACTTTGCTATGTTCACTGGAATAAATTTGCCAGCGATCTAGAAGTTTGGGTTCGAATTGATTAACTATGAGTGAAGCCAGCAAATGTTCGATGTCTAATTGTTCAAGTCGTTTCAATCCAGCGATGTGCTTGTCGATTTCGATTCTCATATCCAACAATCCTTTGTAAGTTGATGAAGAGAATGTGTCAAGACTAGCTAGCGATTGCATATGTTTGCGATGAATAAGGGGTTTGCGCTCGTATTGCTTTTTTAGCTTGTCCACGACAAATCCGTACGTAGCCGTGTAACCTGTTGAAGGCGATGCAATCTTGATTGCCGTCTCATCTTTCAGAGCAGAGCGTAGATAAGACAGCTTGCTAGATATTCAGGCAATTCGGGAACACTGTGGACTGCAGATGAGAATTCCTCCCAAAATGAAGGCCAGTCTAAAGGGTTTCCGTTGAATGGAGTTAATTTAAGTTCTGGTAGTTTGACTCTTCTCACAGACAACGACGATGACGAACTTGGGGTTGGTGAGGCAGAATCTACGGATGGCTTCATAGCATCCATCTCGATTAGCTTAAGTGAACGGATCTCTTCGCTATAGTCACGCAACTTCGTCTTCAATTCTGAATTTGTTTTGGCGACTGGTTTAGTCAGAAGCCGCGTTAGCCTCTTGATTTCTTCGTTGAGATCCTGAAGTGTGGTTCCCCATGTCTTCGCTTTGTCTCTACCAAATGCTTTGAGTTGGTCGATTAGTTCCTTGATATAATCCGCGATTTCGTTGGCTTCATATAAATGTAGTAACCCTTGCAGGCGATTTTTCTTAGATCCGTACTCTTCGTGATGGCGATCCAAGATTTCTTGTTCCGGTTCCTTTTCATCCCCGTCCAATTTGTTGATGAGTTTCTCCTGTACGTCGATCAATGACGTACTTAGTCTGCAATATTTCCAATTGCTTCTTGAGACAAACTGCATCCAGATCCACCGGTGGGAGATGAAGATAATTTTGAATGTTGGATTCAATTTTAGTGAGTGTGACTTGAAGAGCGCTTTGTGACTTACGCAGAGTAGTTACTTCTTCCATGTTGATGAAATTTGCCGTTTTCTTCTGATCCGGCTCGAAGGACCATGAATCTTCTAGTGCGCAATTAAGCGTAGCGGCTGGTTACCTAGTAGCAACACAACTCGCCCTTAAATGAACGAACACTGCACTGGGTATGTCTCTTCCTGCGCAAATGTCCGTTGTATGCTAATCCAGAGTGCAGTTAGACTACGCCCCAGACAATCAAAGGTAGATAGGTTTTAAGTTATATGAAATTGAAGAATAGTACAATGATGAGTAAACGAATAGGAAGTCGAATAATATTCAAGAAAATATGAAATGAAGAATGCGATGAATGGCTAGAAGAGTTGAACAAATGCAACAAAACTGAACAACTGCAGTTCAAACAAAAATTCTGACCGTATATGGGAAAACTGGGCACAACAAGGCCAGTGTGTAAAAGTTAAAGAAAACAACAACAACAAACAAACTATCTACTAAGGGGAAACGGTTAGGTCAAATATATTGGGAAAGGCTTGAGCTACTTGCAATGAGAGCTCAGTTATTGGATACTGATAACTCTGTAAGTGCAAAAAAATTGATGGGTTTCCTGTAGACAGTCACTATTAAAAAAAAAAACTAACACGATTTCTTAGAAATACAAACATTCCACTTAGCTATAATTCATACCGCAGCAATCCAGTGGTTATGAATACAAATGGGGATTAGCCATCTTCCTCTTATTTTGGCACTTACCTGCACACACAAAAAATATGTGAGGCATAATAATAATATTAAAAAGGAAGAAGAGACCATGAGTGGGGAGGGGAGAGAATAAGTGAGGGAATAGAACTATATATATTTTGAGAGAAGGATTAAACAAATGTTTTCAAGGATTGGAAACATTAAGGTTTTATATGTCTACGTCCATTTACAATGACTAATAAGCCAAATTATAGCATACCAAAATAGAACTTGCTAACTCACATGCATGGTCTAAATTGTTGTGTAAACGTTCCCATAAGTAAGAACTAAAAATGTAAAAATCCTGCAGAAGAAAAACAGCAACAAAAAAAAAAGAAGAAGAAAATTCGAAAACAAAAAAGAAAACACATGCTCAAAATCATCATAGCAAAATACAAATGTAAGCCCTTTGAGTTACATAGTTACCTTGCCATAGCCATTCTTTTGGGCATAATAAAGAGCATTTTCTGATGGTGATTGATATGCCCCTTGGCTGGATGCTTATTATCCTTTTTTCTTTCCTTGTACTTGAAATCTCAGCTCTAGGAGCTGGAGAAAGTAATTTGTAATAATAATAATAATAATAATAATAACAACAATAATAATAATAATAATAATAGCGTTAAAATTATAAAATGTCAATAGAATGCTCAGCACAACCCAGAATGGCTACAGCATTGACTACAGCATTCCCTCTTGCAGCACTGCCACTGAAAAAGGTAGTTGAACTATTATCCAAAGGTGAAAAAAATAAAGACAAAAAGATGTGTTGTTCTTTGTAAGCGATTAGCTAACCTGAGAAAAAAATGAGTATTTACTATTCTTTAATATACTATGCGTTGAATTTTTGGAATTCTGTTGGCCTAAACTTAAATAGCCTGGAGTCTTGCACACCATGCAGCCTTCACTAGCTAAACCTTCAGAATCGTCCCAATTGTAGAGCATACAAAAAATAAATAATAATAATAATAATAATAAAGTACTGCTATTAACATTTCTAAGTACTTACTCTTGTTTCTCTGGTAGCCATGAGGACTGGTAGTAGAAACTACTACAATAAGTTCCACGATATATTGGGAATCAATTCTAATAGTTTATTTGGCCAGAGACTATCTCCTATACAGCACAAGGATCAGTGTCCAACCAAATTATTTGCAAGAACTTTAGCTGTATACCAGGTCCCAGTAGTACTAGAAAGTGAGCCAGCAAACTCAGAATACTTGGGAGGAAACACCTTGCAACTGCTGCCGATAGTACTACTCTAAATCTAACCAGAGTTTTACCGCGGTACTTTGCCCTCCAAAGCAACCGATGTGCATCCTTAACACTCTCCTCTTCCATTTGCTTTACGTATAAGCTTCACTAGCTAACTTACCTCCAAACCACAATGATGGTAATATAATTTACCATTTTTAATGATATAAGGAGAGTTAAAATTTAAGTACATCAAATGACCTCTAAATTAGGCTACAGTCCTTTATTAACTAACATAGCTACTTTATTCATGACTGGTCTTCCAAATTGTGTCCAGCTGCTTACCTCATCACACAACCACTTCTGGTCTACCCTCGAGATAGTCCACTGATCCGCTGAATTGCTGCTTCATGAATTATACTATTCTTTAATTCACAAGATTGTGGATACAAGATAGTATAAGAAGCTGAAGAAGCCATAATAAAAACTCTAAAATGCTTTACCGAATGTAACGTCACGGTTTGAGGGCACGGCTTCTGGTTTGCATATCCGTTAGGCGGAGACTTATCTAAATCTCCACCCACCACTGGCGGTCAGTAAAAAAATCTAAGTCGAAAGTGGGCCCAAAAAAAAAATTGGCCCGGTCCGGTCAGTAAATGAGATACCCGTCAGTCTATGTAATCACCCGGTTCAGGAATATTTTGCGATTGAACGTAACGAAATTCCTGGAAACCTTGGATGGGAAGTATCGGGTGAAACTGGAATCTTTCCTGGCCCATGCGCGTACACGAGTCGTCACACCCGACCCCCAAAAAGTGCTTATTAAAGCCACACCTCTCTCCGACCTAGTCCTTTCCACCCACGCAGTGAGCTCCATTTTGCTTTCTCTCTAGTAAGCGAGCCTTTACAGAGCGTGGGTTTTGAGCTGTTTATAGCTGCGGTCGCGCTTCAGACGTCGCTGGAAAGGTTAGGGGAAGCGTTTAGTGTTGCTCAGACTTCCCATTTAAATACTCTATTCAGAACTGGTGTTTCAGTGAAATAGGCATGTCAGCATGTGTTGGAAGAAGCTGCTGATGATACTGGCTTAACTGTGCCACAAGTAGTAGTAAGTTATGAAGATATGGCTTAGTATAGAATGGCTATTTTATTTATTTGGTTTAGAATTGTGTGAAGGAGAAATAGTAGAAGATGAAGGATACCAGAAACACTGAATCAGTGAAGACTTTTCAAGATACCTTTGACGTCCTGGCAGAATTTTCAACAGAGGAAAAATCAGATGGTTAGATGAATTGATGTTTAATAGTACAATCTAATAGGTTTTCTTGAATGATTCATTCATTCTCAGCTTAAATAGTGGTAATAATAGCAAATGTTCTCGTTCTAATAGCCAATAATTATATTAATTGAAACTTAACCCAGTTAGGTTTTAATTAACATAATATTGGCTGTTAGAAAGCGAAAATTAGCTCTTGTTTATTTATTAATTTTTTACTCATTAATATGAAACATTCGACCCCCTATTCTTGCCCACGCCACTAATTACATAAGTTGGTAAATTGTCTTGATAAAATAAAGAAATGGATCTGCCGAGCAGTGAGTGGTGGATCCAAGCTAATTGGAGCAGACCTAAACGCCTGAACTTTTTGTTTTATTGGCGAGCGATTGAAGCGAGCGAGACACTTACAGGAGTAACGCAATTGAAAATCGGGGATGTTTGTTTGTTTATATAATATAGGTTTGGATGTATGTATGTCATTTAGTACTTTGATCCTCTCGTATTTTTATGTTAACTCGGCGTTTGACCCCGTCCCAAACTTCACTAAACAGATTCCTCTGGATCATTATCCTTATCATCCTAAATTTGAATTGTTTACCGCTTTGAATTATTTTGCGGGTACAGTTAGAACTCAAAAACTTTCGGGAGTTCCATTTCTATTCGAGTTAGTGGTGGTGGTAAGTTAATAGCGATTTGACATTTATAAGCCCTACGAACTACTTTACTTGACAATTTATTGTCCACTAGACTAACCACGAAGGTAAACCTTGCACAGGTATGTTCAGTTAAGTGTGAAAGTATTATGCGTTACAACTACTACAGAGCTAATGAAGATCACAAATAAAACACTTAAATAATGTGACTTGTTTTTTTGTTGTTTTTTTTTCATGCTTTTTTTTTTTTTTTTTTTTTCCAATTCAAACTGTTGTAGGGTGTGGTTACTATGGCTTTGACTCCCCTTTACCTTATATACATTATTTCATAATCTCGATATTTTTTAATGGCATGAGTGTAAATCAATCGTTTAACGATAGTATAACTTTAGGCTCGCTTGCCATTTGTGCTCAGGCACATCACTAGTTTATAAAAGCATACAGACCCAGCAGCACTATATTTTTTTCGTCGTCAATGAATGTGTAAACACATTTCATTTTCAACAACCATCATATTGAAGTTATGCCAAGGCCTGTAGCTCATACTAGTTTGCGTGTAGACATATATGTCATGTTGTACTTTGACCCTTGCTTTTTTGTGTTAGCTAGTTGTCGACCTAGATAGCAGGTTTTGACAGGAAAAATGGTCCAACATTACAAATTGTAGCAGTGAGGGTCCCTCTGTAGTACTGACTATAAGAAGTGTACCATGTACTGGGAAGTATAGAGTAAACTGACAAGTGTTGTAGTGATCATGTCAGTATACAGTAGGAGACAAAAATGTTTCACATTCCGTTCCGTATTAAGGCCGTAAAATGGTATTTTTTTTACCGTAGTATTTATCGTTGCGTTCCGTACCGTTTGGACTAAACGGCCGACACCGTTTACTATAACGGTTTTTTAAAAAACTGTTAAGCTTTTCCGTCAATTCACAGATATTTTCTATCTAGAAACTCTTTCATAGCTATATATCAGCAAGCTAAGGCCTTGTATTGACCATTAAACGCTACGGGGATAGTGCAAAAATGATCATACAAATTTTTAACTTGCTTCAATAAAGCAGAGTATAGGTTTTGGAAACATGGCTTAGCTTACATACATAATCCATTGGTTTACCAATCCTTACTGTGTTATCCTAGGAAATTTATTTGATTACCCCTTGAAAAATTTTTTGTCCAATAGTCAAGTCATGAAGAAAGTACGATATAATCTTGTGTTGGTATATCCAGTAAACTTGTGTGTGTGTGCTGTGCTGCAAGAATAGCACAAATAAATTATACCAAAATAACAAAAAGTAAATTTAGATCCCGTTGCTATATTGTTACTAGGTGTACTAACTTGGTAAGTGTGCACTATTTTTTGCCTTTAGGTATATGAACTGTGCATACTAACTACCCTTGGGGTATTGCTATTTTTGAGTTTTAGTTTAATAGAATAGGCCGGATAAAGCAGGGAGCAGGTTATGTGAGGCCGGATATGCGAGGGTCTACTACTCTCTCATATCCACCTATATGGGACCAGCCCTATCATATAACTCTCCTGCTGCCGCTCTCATACCACAGGAATTTACCCTTTCTGGCGTGCTTCAATTGAATTTTAATTGAATTTTAATTTTGGGCTGGAAACACGGAACACGGAAGAATTCGCTTGACACCGAAAATGCTGATAAACAAAGTTGCTAGGGGAAACTGGGCAGGCCTGGGTGGGTAAACGGGATCTAAAATAGTTAGAGCATGCGCCTTAGGTACTGGTGGATTTAGTGCACAAGCGGCTGGCATTCAAATTTAAATTTCAGTCAGACCAGCTCACTCGCCATTTGTGAAGTACATCATTAGTACTGTATTAGATTGTTTAATAAGATGAGGAATTGGAAATGAGGCAACTAGTAATAAAATGTGTTAGTGATAGTTATATAATGCACTTGTACAAAGGAAGAATTGTGCATGCTAGCTAAATGTGGAATGATGGTGAAATGATAACTAGCTCAAACATTGACAAGTGGAATGTTCAGCATTGGCTTTGGTCTTCAACACAACACAATATATTTACTGAAAGCATTGGCTATGTTGTCGCTATTGAAACAATGCACATTTTGAGGTGTGTATGGAAAACTTCACACACGCATACAGACACACAGAGCCACTGCATACACAGACTCACATACAATACCAACAGGTGACAGTATATTGGAGCATGGTGTACAGTTATTTGTATTATTTATTTATTTATTTACTTAATTATTTGTTTTACTTTTATAGGAGTTCCTCAAGTTTACAGTAGGGTCTGGGAGGGATGGAACTTAATCACAAGAAGTGGACTGTGAGCTGAAAGGTATAAGTCAACCATTTATATATCATATAGTAGATATGTATTGTTTTTACAATAGTGTTACAGTAGCTTCTTTTAAATGTGGAAGGACTGTAAATGGGTGTAGTCAGCCATTTATTCACTGTATGCACTAGAGGGTCCTAGTGAGTCATCCTGTCTGTTTGTGTGTCTGTATATCTGTTTGATTTTTGAGAAAATGTGAAGCTATCAGCTCTGTGTGTACTAGCTTTAATTGGTAACGCCCACTTTTGTCACATCGTAATCATGTGAGCTAATAATTCCTTGCAGCATGCAGTTGATTTGCTACCCTAGAGTGCTGGCTATACATGCTACATGCAAGTCACCAAGAATGTTACCAGTTATTATATATAGTCGCCACAAAAGTTATCTATCCTTGTGGCGGCATGAAGGTGAAACATTGTGATAAGAATTCAGATTCATTGTGGTTTCAATGATTAACACACAGCACACTGTTTCAATGATTAACACACAGCACACTGTTTCAATGATTAACACACAGCACAATGTTTCAATGATTAACACACAGCACACTGTTTCAATGATTAACACACAGCACACTGTTTCAATGATTAACACACAGCACACTGTTTCAATGATTAACACACAGCACACTGTTTCATCGAATGTCTCTCAGAAGTCTAGTTACTACTAGAGTCAGCTTATCTGACTGAAGATGTCTCTTTTTTTTTCTTTTTTGTTAATGTAATGACTGAAGCTATGCTAATACAAATTCATAATGTGGTTCTGTCGTGTGTGAGTGTGTTTGGTTGGGACTAGCTATGTAGGATGTGTTTTAGGATTGATGTTCCAAATAATGCACATCTTATAGTACAGCTTAAGATCATTGGCCACACTCCACATGATATAGTGATCATAGAGAGTAGTTCTTAATCAGTACTATAAACTTTGTAGTGGTCAATAAACAGACACAGTATACATTTTGATAAAATCATAGGTATTGGTACAGTATCGTACAGGCCGCCAATTATTGACCACACACACATCACACACACTCATCACACACACACACCACACACACTCATCATACACATCACACACACACACACCACACACACACATCATACACACATATCACACACACACACACATACTATTCTTCCTTCCTATGACAAAGTTCCATCAAAATAAGCTGTGGAGTATTAACATTCATTTGAGTGGTGCAACTCTTCGAAAAAGTAAATAATTTATAATATGAAAAAATCATCGTAATCGTGCGGGGTAATATGCTCTTGACCTTAATCATCCAAAAAACTTCCTTGCAGTGTGTTGTCCCCACAAGTCACAAGCACAGTGTAGCCACTCCTTCCTAGCAAAAGACGAACAAAAAAATAACAAGTATTACATAACTCAGTATTACTATTTGGGTGTTTTTGTGAATGTCTGTATATGCCAATTGATAAATTTAATTTTCCATGGTGACCAGAAACTATGCTGGTCGATAATAGAACCGGAATGGTCTACAAGAGTTACAGGCGACTTGCTCTATATAACACTTTTTTTTTGTTTGTTGCTGTTACTGTTTATTTGTTGTGTGTAATGCACTTTGTCACTTCAAGTTTATATTGTTGCATGTGTGCTATTCTTCATTAAAAAAATTTCACTTTGACAAAAGATCAGCTTACTTCTGATTAATAAATTGTGTGTTTATTTGCTTTGTGTTCATGTTCTTTTCTTTTCTTTTTTTTTTTCTTTTTTTTTTCTTTTTTTTCCTTTTTTTTTTCCTTACTTTTTTTTTCCCTTTATCTTTCGCTCTTTTGTATTGCATCAAATGACATTTAGTAGCATTAAAATTACTCAATTCTCCTATTGTTTTTGCAAATTTTTGTGCTCTCATCTTTTCCTTATCTCGTGGTGATTAGACCCGTATGATTTGTCAGAATTGAAGTTGTGTGTGGGGGAATGGTTGTGATAGTTGAGTTACTTTGTTCGTGGATTGGCACTTTTTTTTACAAAGGTATCTCATGTTATTCGCCAAATATACTTCATGCAAGTGTGGTATTGTTTACAGCCAATTCTTGTAAATTTTTTTATTATCCTCAGAAACCGATTGGCTCATTATGGGCAGAAAGTGAGAAGTAAGTGGGGCTTTGATGAGGACTGCAGCTATGACAGAAACCAGAGTAGCTCGGGATGGTGACAGACAGCACATCAAGCATGGCCCTGGATAGTGAATTCATCAAACTCTTCAAAACTTTTTTAGACTTTGTATTATTATTAATCTTTTTACCACATAGCTAGCTAAGAAATTAATCAGTATTACTGTCAAAGAATTCTATATATCATGTTATTAAGAAAACATTTGGAATACATATAGTATATATAGTATCTATACACTGCATGCTGTGGTAAGACATCATCAAGAATACATAGGGTATACTCCAGCAACATATCTAGTACACATAGAAGTCTCATACAACAACTGAGAGGCCAGCCTTTACGACCTGACTCATCAGACGTTGACCGTGCACAAGTATTTCCCTCTTCATGTTGTGATGCAATGCTAGTTATGCAAGTAGTGTGATCCGTGCGATGCCACATACATATGTATATATTCTACAATCCCTTCCTTACAATCATGGTTGCTGTATTATGCCTGATCTCCTGTGGACAGTCATATTATACTGACATGATCACTACAACACTTGTCAGTTTACTCTATACTTCCCAGTACATGATACACTTCTTGTAAATGGTATTTCAGAGAGACCCTCGCTGCCAGTACATGGTACACTTCTTGTAAATGGTATTTCAGAGAGACCCTCGCTGGCTCAATGCTATCTATACTAGTGATGTGCTTGAGCACAAATGGCGAGCGAGCCTAAAGACTATACTATTGTTATATGAATGATTTTGTCTTCTAACACTGAAGCTACTGAAAATAAGGTCCAGGTTTTAAATTTCGCATTCACGGTAAAGGGATTTCAGTGCCATAGTAACAACTCTCTGCAACTGCTTGAATTGAAGGAAAAAAACAACAACAAAACAATACACGTTATTTAAAAGTTTTCTTTGTGATATTCTTTAGCTAAGTAGTGGTTGTAACACACAATGCTTTGACACAACTGGACATGCACCTACACAGACTTACCTTCGCAGTAGTCTAGTGACAACGTATTTTCAAGTAAATACTGTTGTGACGGCTTATAACCATGACAAAGAGCGCATTGACTTACCACCGCCACTAACTCGAATAGAAATGGAAGTCCCTTAAGTTTTCAAGTTTGAACTGCACCCGCAAAAGAATTCAAAACGGTAAACAATTCAATTTCTAGGGTGATACGGGTACTGATTGATAAACCAGAGGATTCTGTTTAGTGCAATTTGGGACGGGGTCGACCACATAACTAACACAAAAATGCGAGGGTCAAAGTACAAAATGACATACGTATGTCCATACATATATACAAATAAATAAATAAACAAACATCCCCGATTTTCAATTGTGTTAACCCTGTAAGTGTCTCGCACGCTCGCTCGCCAATAATAATACACTTGTGCGTCAGTAACAATGATGGTGCGTATTCATGAATAATTCATGAGCTTAAACAGTTTGGTAAAGAAGCAAAAGTTTTGCAAAACCAAGTCCACAATCATGATAGAAGGACAAAGAGACTCAGAAACAGGAGAGAGAGAGACTAAGGAGAACGGACTCCATAACTAACTGAAGAAAGGAAATGAGGGGGATAAGAAAAGCTGAGAAAGGAGAGCAGGAGAGAGAAACTGATGCAACCTTAACCAAGTGGTAGAGGATGATAATGAATAAAAATAATTTATGCTACCTGCATTTACTTTGCAATATATCAAGCGCCACTGTGTGGTGGGGTACTTGCTAGTATTGTTAATGTTGGACCAAATTTTCCCGTCAAAACCTGCTATTAATATTTGGTCATTTACACAGTATGAAATGGTATAACCATGATATAAAATAGTTAATTCGGGATAAATGCCCTTTCCGGGATGGAGCGATAATTTTTCAAACAAATGGTTTAACTATTATCTACTTATTATGTAATAGTTTAACCATGTGTTTGAGGAATTATCACTGATAAACAACCCGATCCTGAGGAGGAGGCCATAGGGGGAGGGTGGTTATCTAGCAACTCGATCCTGAGGTTATCTAGCAATAATTCCGAAAGTTGCTGTGGTTTAAGTTGAAAGAACCTTAATTTGCATTATTAAATATCAATTCATCTAACCATCTGATTTTGCCTATTCCTGTTGAAAATTCTGCCAGGACGTCAAAGGTATCTTGAAAAGTCTTCACTGATTCAGTGTTTCTGGTATGCTTTATCTTCTACTATTTCTCCTTCACACAATTCTAAACCAAATAAATAACATAGCCATTCTATACTAAGCCATATCTTCACAACTTACTACTACTTGTGGCACAGTTAAGCCAGTATCATCAGCAGCTTCTTCCAACACATGCTGACATGCCTATGCTTCACTGAAACACCAGTCACCCCAACTCTGAATAGAGTACTGAAATGGTAAGACTGAGCAAACACTAAATGCTTCCCTAACCTGTCCAGCGACGTCTGAAGCGCGATCGCAGCTATAACAGCTCAAGACCCACGCTCTGTAAAGCTTGCTTCCCAGAGAAAGCAAAATGGAGCTCACTGCGTGGGTGGAAAGGACTAGGTCGGATAGAGAGGTGTGGCTGACGACTCGTGTACGCGCATGGGCCAGGATAGATTCCAGTTTCACCCAATACTTCCCATCCAAGGTTTCCAGGAATCTTCGTTACGTTCAATCGCAAAATATTCCTGAACCGGGTGATGTAATAGCTTCAGTCGCGTAGCCAGACCCTTTACCAATCGCTGCGCGGGAAAAGGGTCTGGACTGACATAGAGCAGTTTGTTCTTGCTTAGTCAGCAAGTGGTTAACTGTGGTTCAATTAGTGTAAATCGTTAAATATTTTCAGGCGCGTGAATTGTTCAGATCAGTAGGCAGAGTTCGTTCTGTATTGCCGTTACTTGTGCAAAGCTATGCTGGGAAATGCTGCCGGTTAAAAATTAATGGCACTTTGATACTGATTCTTGGCTAGCATTATTCACCATTAAGCATGACAAAAACCTAAAGTACCAGGGCATATACAATGGCCTGTGCACAAAGCAACAACTAAGCGAAACTTCCAACTCCAGATATCTTAAAAAAGCTAGGCCAAGTCACTGCTTAAACTAATGGCATCACCTAAAGGAAGAGTTTTGACACGGCTGTTGGAGAGTTGTGCACAGAAATACTACACGCGCAAAAGTTTGAGCAGTCTTACTTCACAGGATATTACGTCACCTATTGTTTGCGGTCTCCCCAATTAGCGAGAGGGGAACTGAACAAACTGCTCTATGTCAGTTTACCAGACCCTTTTCCCGCGTAGCGTTTGGTAAAGGATATTTAGTGCAAGACATAGCGGGACAAAAACCCTGGCAGCACTCGCTGTATTCGTGTGGCTTCTTTTGGTGGTGTTGTGTAAAGTTTCTTTAAAATATTCATGGAAGTGCTAGCTAGTTAGTAGGAAGAGTTGAAAGGATAGACAAACAGAAATGTTGTATTAACAGAGCACAAATAAGGACACCACCATTACAAATAACTGCCACACCTTTACGTAAGACTACGAAACACATGCGAGTACGAAAATGACTGATATAACATGCTGCCATTACTTCGACACATTTACAGAAACATACTATAAAACACAAACGCATGAGGATACTCAAACGACCACTATAAAGTGGCAAGTAATTTTTTAAACATCTAAGATACTGTGACATATTTAACATCTAACTGTGACTACATGTAAAACATCGACTGTGACTATGAGGGGCATTATTAAGAACATGCAGCAAGCAGTCTTTCCTCTGTTGGCTGTCGCTCCAACCTGTCATCCATCTGTCGGCTGTCGCTCTAATCAGTCATCCATCTGTCGGCTGTCGCTTCAACCAGTCATCCATCTGTCGGCTGTCGCTCTAATCAGTCATCCATCTGTCGGCTGTCGCTTCAACCAGTCATCCATCTGTCGGCTGTCGCTCTAATCAGTCATCCATCTGTCGGCTGTCGCTTCAACCAGTCATCCATCTGTCGGCTGTCGC
>WLWD01001807.1_pt1 | contig 87647 bp, 48 predicted proteins | sample 6712731 | NCBI WGS metagenome assembly WLWD01 (sample SAMN12718690, study PRJNA576275) | sponge metagenome | isolation source: marine sponge | host: Mycale hentscheli | place: New Zealand: South Island, Marlborough, Capsize Point | collected 2014-11-01
GAAAAAATTACTATTTTAAGAATCCCTCGCCTTAGACCACCTTAGAGAATAAAACCAGCAGTCTTATTTACTTCCTGTTGTGGGCAGGGCTTAGTGATGATGTACATAGGGAAACAGCTATGCTGTGGTATTTATTTATTTCTTAATAATAGTATTTTTTTTATCTGGGTTTATATGCTACCAGAAAATTGTGGGGCTTCCTCGTATTTTCTCTGTATTGTTCAGTTTTGACTCCCTTTCCAATATTTTAGCAATGTCCCCACAAAGTCTTATGTCCAGTTGTTGTTTTTTGTTTGTTTTTACAGTATACAATTCCACTCGTTACTTTATGTCCTGCCTTTATTTACATATGTTCTTGGATATTCCTTGAATTCTTTCTGGTGGCTTCCCCCATAGCCCGGGAATGGCTCTTTTGTTTCTTTTTTGTGATGGAATATAGTGTGTAATTTGAATACATGAAATCTGTAAGGCCTATTGTAGGCAATGGAGCTGAAAGGATCATCAATTATATAGCAGCTATGTATTTTTCTAGTTTTGGGCTAGAGGTTGGTGCTGCAGAGTACAAATTTTCTCTGAGTAATAATATTCATTTGAATGCCTAGGCAGTACAGAAACCTTCCACCTTCTTAAACATTACCTGCTCCTGAAAAAAAAAATCTGTATGCCTTCTTAGGAAGGTGGCATGAGCACAAGCAACAATGAGACTCTCTCTCACACCTATTCTAGAGCTCGCCATGTACACTACAAGCTCAATGTCATGCTCATTGCTGCTGTATTTGTCTGTACTGGTTCATCCATGCATGGATGATGGAGTACATTCCATTATAACACTTTTTAACCACAAATTTCTTTATCTTTTGCAAGGTGTATGCAGGTTATATTCTGAGCACATATGGCATTTAGTTTCTCCCCCTCTATCACACACAAACACATGAGTGCGCATACACAAAGACAGACAGCACACGTGCTTCTAACACACATACAAACTATTCACCTACTGCACACAAGCAGGCTGCATGTATGCACACCACTTCAGTGCAACACACGCGCTTCTAATAAAACTGGTTCGGTAACATATGACTGTAACAGTTGCATCTTGCTTTTAATTTTAGCGGTCTAAATTGTTCATCTGCGGCAGAATTAATGCATAAACTATAAAAGCCTTTGGATGAGGCCTCCATGATGCCTTCATTGGACAATGAATAGAAGCATGCCAAAAACTATATCAAAAGCACACCAATTATAGTAGGGTTAGGAATTGTGTGGGGAAGGCAGTGATCTCTGTCAGCAGATAAGGAATTGTATGTGTGCCTCGCATTGAGTGTGCTAATAGTTATTAGACATTATAGCTCTAGATGGACCGTTCTAATACAACACTGTCTGTTTCAAAATGGCTGTTGTGAGAAAAGATGTCAAATTAAATCTTTTAATTACAATAGCTGGTGATTCGAATATTAGCAAATCTTTTGCCATGATCAAATTATTTAATTGTTCTAGTTTTTTTTTTGTTTTTTTTTTCGTCAGTGACTTATATATTGCAGATTTATTTTCAACTTTGTTAGCTGTGAATGCAACTGAGATTAAGGAAAAATGTGTGTACATGACAGCAGAAGACAAAATATACAATAGTGAGATTATTGACCCTTTTGAGAAAGATTTAATTGTCATTAACCCTCAGCGCGCATGTGCAAGAGGGTTATAGTAGTCGTCCTGTCTGTCTGTCTGTCTGTCACATTCTGATTTTGGAGATAATTACTGACTTTAACCTTTGATTTAAGTATGAACTTTGTGTTACTTTTTTTAATTTCGGGGTGATTGTTGAGAAAACGTGAAGCTTTCAGCTCCACGCAGGTACCAGCTTTTGTGGGCAATGCCCCCTAGCATGTTGTAACCACGTGAGCAAATAATTTCTTGCAGCAGCCTGCTATGTAGTTTGCTTTAATGCTGTTTCCATACACTATTATTATTGCTTGAGCTAGATGGATGCTTCATTAAAATCTTGTTCTTTTGGAAGGAGATTATATTGTAATTGCTAGGTAGTGTTTAATAACACTGAGGGTTCGCACCTTTGGTGCTTCATGTTTTTCCCTGTTATGTGGATATTGTTCATTTTAATCTGTATTACACTGGCTCTGAAATTTCAATTGAAAAGTTAATTTTGATATGTGCAATACCGTAATAATTGGGTATATCACACCACAGTTGTGATGATGTTGATTGAGGGCCACAGAAAATTTGATATCTTTACATTGTACAATAATGACTATCCTCACCTAATTGTATTTGATATATATAGCACAATACTTATATTACTCTCCTGATCGTAGGGTGCCACATAATCTAGCAGGATAGTTCCTGTCAGTCCGTACTGTATTTTATTAGGTACTGAACAGAGCCTGATAACTGTTGCCACATAGAAAATGCATTAAAGTAAGCAGGATGTGGCTTAGGGCAATATTTTTCCATATCACCTGTGTTCATAGTTATTACGTTGGGTTATTACGTCCCCCTAGGTAAATTTCTTGTTACCAAGGTATTCGCGCATGAGCAGTACCTAATAAATTTATTATCCATTGGATACCCAAGAATATCACTCGTCTGATTGGTGGTATTTACGCTCGTGCCTGCGGCACTCGCGTAAATACTAAGCCAACAGACTCGTGATATTCTCCTGTATCAAATGAATAATATATATACATTATTGTAGGTCTCTTCGTCCGAGAGAAATTCTGAGTAGGCATGTCAGTTTACCTTCGACAAGGCTACGGAATGTCCCTTTGTGATGAGCAGACATGTAACGTAAGCTGAAATGTAAACGGTTTTATGTCTAGTAGTCCAGTATGGTGGCATCACATGTGGCCAGCATTGTTACAAATGTTTAGGAAACACACACATGGCAGTGTAATAGCATGCACACGTGCAAATTATGTGTAGTCTACATAATATGTTAAGGCAACACACATGTGGCATATTGGTGACGTGCATGCACGCAATTTGCATACATGCCCAACTTAATGGTTTACGTATGTGTACTACCAACTTCATATTGGTGCATGCTTGAATTGGGTGCCCTGGTCAGACGGAACTTCACGAGGGATACCAGTCTGGGAACAGATCTGTGGCATATGTATTTTTGTAAGGGAGGGTCAAAAGGTTGTAGGTGCATGACTAGTTTGGATAACTTTCCATTGGTCCAGCACAGCTACTGACTATGAGTCTTTCCGAGATTGGATTCTTGTGAATCTTTTTCAGGAAGTATAGCTGTTGGGTCCTGGGTGAAGTGTCTGTCGGGAAGATGAGAAAGTCTTGGAAGACGTTGTCAATGATACGTTGGTCGTGAATTAATTTAACCAAGGCATTGATAGCTAGGTGGAGTTGTGATGTCGGGTTCAACTGTATTTTTTCATACACAGTATTGTCCGACAAGTGGTTGTTGCATGCTTGAATTGTGTAACCTGATCAGACGGAACTTTACGAGGGATACCAGTCTGCTGGGACCAGATCTGTGGCATTGACAGCCGGCCGGGCCACTCGGACCAGGGTTCCCGGCCGGGCCACTCGGACCAGGGTTCCACCACTTTGTGAGGCCCCAAACTTAATGAGTAGACATGGCACAATATCAATATTGCCGAATTCGTATTTTGGTGGGTGTGGCACATTGACAAATTAGTGTGACCACACGGTTCGGATGGTTTCTGTTGCTTTATATATTGAGTGTTACTTACCTGAAGCTCCACACTAGCCCGATTTCTTCCGCAGAAGACAGTGGTCAGTAAATGCAGGTGTCTGGATGAGAGATTTTTATAATGTTTATTATTATTTTACTATCAAACATGGTCACTGAGCTAATTTACTTACGATAATAAATATTTCCATTACATATCGATACATTAAACATTGGTAGCTAGTTAATACAAAATACAATTACATTTTGAAGCTAGGGCGTACACTGTATATGCATCCACTAACTGCATTAGTTACTTCCACTTCTGTTCCCATTGGCCACACCTACTTTCTGGCTTGGCCACTTAAAAAATAATTGGCAGAGCCACCTGGCTTGTGTGCAGGGATTTATACGCTAGGGGAGGCGGAGTTTTGTAGCGTCACAAAAATATTTTAGCCACATGAAAATGGTGATGTCATGACTATGAAACATTATTCATAGAAAATTTCAGTCAGGGTAAAAAACATTTAGGGGGGAATTAAATTTGGGTGGGGGAAATCCTGACCGTCAAAAACCCTGTGGTATGTACTTGTCTCTACCTTCTACTACAATACCTGATCGTTTGTCTGCATTTTATGATTAATGATTGGTCTAGTTCCTTGAGAGTATTTCTCCCACTATTTGTTAGGTTAAATCGAGTCGCTAAGGGTATACGGTTATCTATTGTACTTAACACGTTTCAGGTGTAGTGCAATCTCAGGGGATATTACAGGTGGTTCCCACACTTGCTCTTAGAGCGGAAGGGATGGGGCTCTCACTTCTGTGGCTGGTTCCTGAAAAAGGTATTCTTATCCTAGGATCGCTCGAATCTGGAGATGGACTAGTCTGATGGCGATTCTCTATGAGTCAACTGTGGTCGAACACAAGTGCTAACTGAGTGATCTGTACTGTGTGTTTGTGTGTTTGTGTGATAGGTGTTTTTGTGTGTTGTATACACTGATGTCAATGTGATTGTTTGTTGTTTCTCTCTGAGGGACTTTAGGAATCTACTTTTCACTTGCATGCTCATTTATCTTGTTTCTGTATTTATTACGTCTCTGTTGTGTCTTTCGTTGTTGTTTTTTCAGAGTTGTGTTGCATCATGTATTGTTTAAAATTTGATTAAATTTTTATTATTCTATAAATTACACTACTGTGGTAATGTTGGTGGGAGTTACACGAGAAAGTGATCGATTGCTCATGAAGTACTTGAGAGAGAATGTGAGTCCATTGATTCTCCGTGGTTAGTGAGGTGAGGTGATGACGAAACTACACTGGGTGCAGGTCCTGCCTTCAGAAACCTGTTGCTACTGTCCTGGAACACTGGGAGCTAGGATCACTCTCTTTGGATTTTTTATTTTATATTTAAAATTCGCCTATGTTTCAACTAGGAATGTTTTGATTAGCTGTTGAGAGAAACGTGTCAGTTCTTTGCCGGTTAGGATGCTCTAGCATAAGTGTGCGTACACCTTGCACCATATACTACAAGAATACACTGGGTATGCTCCAGCGACACATTTTATATGTATGGTATACACTGTGTGTCTATAAGGCGTAATCAGAGAACGCACATGCACACACATAATAATAGCTGCCCATTATTGTAAACCGGTTGCAATTAATGGCTAATTTTCTCATCATTGCTCTCAGCATTCACAAGTGGAATGTAAATCTCTACTGGTTATATATATTAATGCTCTTCCAGTTGATATAGAAACAGAATGTAGTGGCATATGAGTCAGTGCTGGTGGTGACAAATTACCACATCAAAGGTTATTGAGTCCACTTGCTTTAATGTTGGGTGGTGTATGGGTCAGGTGTATACCTGTGATTACTGGTCATAACAGCTGAACTATATTACCTGTTTTCTATGCTAATGCTTTTTTTAAATTTTTTTTTATTGTGTGTGTGCGAGGCTTGGTGGTCACAACTGTGGGCCAGGCAGCTAGTGTCCACTGAGGACTCCTTGCACACCGTTTGCTGTTGGCCCTATGGGCAAGCTTGGCCATCTAACAGCTGCTACTTCACAGGACAGGACAGGTGTGTGTGTGTGTGTGTGTGTGTGTGGATGCAGACTTCCTCATATTCCAAGATTATCAATTCACACCTTTTTTTTTTCTTCTTTAAGATAGAGTTATTGAAAGGAAATTTTGTTGTTTTAATAATTAGGCAAACATTTTTTCCTTTTGTTTTAATGTTAACCATAAGCGTTAGTATTAATTCATTTAATTAAAGCCAAATATATAGATTAATAATTGGCCAAGGGCCAATGCTTTGAATCAGCAAAAATTTTAAATGTTGGATTAGTGGCATGCTCCTGAGAGTTCAACCTTAACTTAGGGATTTTAGCAAGAAGTTGTAAACATCAGTTAAATATAATTATACATAGGTTGCATGGCTGAGACTTCTGTTGTTTTTTAACTAATAAATATTCAGCAGCAGTAAGAGTTAAAATAAAACAAAAAAAAACAACTGAAAGACTTTTTTTCTGTAAATTTTTAATCCAGTGTAACAAGTAATATGATAATAACCTATAAACTACAATTAGTGGCAAAAAACAAAGAAATAAAAATAGTCTAATTGTGGTCAGTGGATGTGGTTGAGATGAATGGGGACAATATTTAGATGTGGGGTGAGTAGGGATGCCATCTGCTTCTTGCCTGTGACTTCACACCATAAGGCAGGGACCATCTAGGAACCATTCAGCATTGACCTTGCTCCCTGGACCTATTAAGCAATGAATGGAGGTGTGAAAGTATGTTCTTTTATTTATTTTATAAATCACTGTAATGACTTATTTTATTTTAAGTATAAGTAGCTTATCACTACAAATATTCTTACTATGCAGTAATATGTAATTGAAAATAAATTGGATAGACAGAACAAATAATATTGTTTATAGCTACAGGTGACACAATAGCAAGAGTTCCTTTACAAGCATTTTATTACTAATTATCAAGATAAGGCCTTACAATGGAAATGTAACAAACTCCAGGTTACTGAAGGTAGCTGGTTTGATGCACCATTTATAAGCTTACCTGACTTTACAAATGGATTAATTGCTATTTTATTAAAGTTCTTTTAGCTTCATATTTTATGCTGTTTTTTTTTTTAACAAACATGGCTCTGAAAAATGAAATGACCAAAAATAAATTTTTAGAGGTTGCACAAAAACTTGTTATGATTCCAATGTGCAATCCCCCTCACTTGTTTTGTTGTAGTTTTTTTAAACTCTAAACTGAAGTATTACTAGAGTTGATGAATATAATTAAAATGCACACACCACAGTATGTATATACAATCTCCTGCTATAAATCTCTATTCAAACATGACCACCAATTATTCTCAAGATTTAATCAATTCTAATTTTGCTCTCCCAAAATGCTAACTTTGATCTGTAGACAGTCCCAGATATTCAATAAGTTATGGAATTAAAGCAAGTGTTCAGGAAGTACAAATTTAACTGAGTAAAAAGTTTAATTTAACTGTTACAACATCCATGTCACTGCTTTACATGCCCGCACTCGCCAAAGAAAAAGCCACAATCGTAAAGCGAGGAGGTAGTGCGCTCTTGGAATTTGAAACCACCGACTCAGAAAGCCCCTGATATGTGGGTTTTCTTGGTCTGCCACGGAAGGGTGTTCAAGCAGGCGCGTGAAGTTGCCGGAGCTATAAAAGCATGGCATTTTCTTACTCACAGAGCATGTCTGTGTTTGCTGGAAATATCACGATGGCATATCAGCTGAGTGGTGCTACGACGATCCCACACAGCGTCTGCGGACTTTCCCGGGAGCTAGAGAAGCTGAAAGCAAAGGCTCTTACTGCCTTTCACGGGGAAACTTCCAGGAGCTATACCACAACATCGAGCAGAACAATTTCTCCGCGGAATCCCACCTCGAGCTGCAGGACCTGTGGCTCCAAGCCCACTACCTTGAGGTCGATGTGAAGCGGGGGAAAGCCACTGAATGCGGTGGCGAGACACCGCGTGAAGAAGAAGTTACCACCGCCCAGAACTATTTCGGACTGAGAGAAGACGAGGTACTCTGGAGAGTTCCGGGGTAGTTCTGAGGCGGAAGTTGGAGGAAGATTCAGATGAAGACGAGGTTGCAGGGGAAGGATACTCGGATTCTCCGAGAATTGGATAGTGTGTTGGTAGAATTTAGTTCATTTCAGCCATATTTCATAAATAATTTCTTTCTTTCTTCAGGCCTGCGAAGATCACCGTGGTCACCTTCGATCCCGCCGATTTACATGCTGATTATGAGGAGTATCTGTCGAGGATTCCTGAAGCTAGACTGCCTCGGAGAATCCCAGTATCCTTCCCCTGCAACCTCCTCACCATCTGAATCTTCCTTAAGGACTGCCCCAAGCAGTACACATGGCCCACCACACCCAATGCTTACGGAGCATTACTACTACCAGGCTAACCTGTACAGCCAGATGTGGTGGGCCATGTGTACTGCTTGGGGCAGTCCTTAAGGAAGATTCAGATGGTAAGGAGGTTGCAGGGGAAGGATACTGGGATTCTCCAGGCAGTCTTCTTTAGCATCATTTGTTAACTTCATTACCATTTTGTTGAACCTCACACATCAATTAGCACCTCCACAATCTTTTGATCACCTTGTTAATCATGTAATATTAGTGATAGCAATACACAATGAAAGACAACAATTACTTGTTACTTGGGAAATAGCTAGTAAAATGTGAAACTTTGGTAGATATTTTGGCTAATTGGTAGTATTCAGCAAAAGATTTTAAAAAATTAATTAAAAAAATGCATAAATCATTCCTACTTGGCCCTCCCACCCTACAGGGAGCATTCGTTGGGACGAATGGGTACGATGATTTGATGTGCTACCAGACTAACCCACGCAGCCAGACAGCTCAAAGTGGATATTGTCCACTTACTTTCCTCCTTCCTTCCCAACATTACAGTAATGAACATAGAAAGAAACCTTTTTAGTATCAGTTGTTTGTTAATTCATTTCATTTTGTTGACCCTCACACATTAATTAGCACTTCCGACGATCTCTTTGATCACCTTATTAATGAAGCACCAAAGGTGCAACCGTTAGCGCTATTAAACACTACCTAGCTATTGCAATATAATCTCCTTCCAAAAGAACAAGCAATCTGTTAGCTATTTTAATGAGGCATCAAAATAGTTCGACCAATGAAAATGGTACATGGAAACGCTGTTTTCATAAGAGAAGAAGCTAGTCTAGCCATTTTCAACGCGAAGCTTCACTTCTTTCAACTCTGTTAACTTCCCTGAGTATAAATCAAACTACACCGCTGGCTGCAAGAAATTATTTGCTCACGTGATTATAACGTGACGCTAGGGGCGTTGCCCATAAAAGCTGGTACTTACCGCGGAGCTGAAAGCTTCGCGATTTCTCAACGATAAACCCGAAATTAAAAAAAAAAGTAGCACAATAAAAGGTCCTAAATCTTCGTCCTGAGTAAGTTCATACCTAAATCAACTGTTAATTGTCAGTATTCTTCAAAATCAGAGCGTGACAGACAGTATGACAGACAGACAGACAGACAGACAGACAGACAGACAGACGGACAGGATGACTACTATAACCCTATGGCGCATGCGCGCTGAGGGTTAATCATACAAAAATACTTATTATTGACTCTAACGTCCTGATTCAGGTCCTAATGGTGCGTACTGCAGATATTACGGTCCCTGTAGAAAAAGTTCTAGGAGTGTGAGAGCAGCAAGCAAGAGAAGGTTTGATCAGTTTGTGACTGGCATACTGTTCTGTGTTGAAACCACTTATTTACATAGCTTTTTTTTTTTTTTTTATACATTAAAATACTATATATAAATAGCTATATGATGGAAAAGAAGAGAAAACATCTTTTTCATGAAAATTTGTACAAAATTCTAACAACTAAATAATAATCACAGGTAAAACCTTGACACTTAGTTGCTAGGGAACTAGAACCACATAATCATGTTCATTTAGGTCCACAAGTTTTCCATTAATATATAATTGTTGGGGAGTTTATGAAGATAATAAAATATTTTAATGTTCATAGCCCTTTCCAAATTCTGGGGAAAATAGATAATGGTGAAAGGGTTAAGTTTCTCTTGCATGAGCCAAATAGTTGGTGAGATTAAGCATAAAACATACAGTCCCATCAACCAGAACTCAACAGTCCCATCACAAGATGTCATTTGACCCTCGCCATAATTAAAACAATAATTAGAGGGTGTAAAGGCTGAGGGAATAAACAACAATTACATTCATAATTACTTCCATAGTATAATTATTCAAACGTTTCATTTTATTTTCTCACTTTTTTTTAAAAAGTCACTCATGAAGGCTCCATAGAGCCGAAACGTTTGAACTATTATTATAGACTAGCTAGTACTTTGCCACACAATAGCGCTTGAGGAATTGCAAAGTGAGAAAGCAATAGCATAAGTTATTTTGCTCAGTTATCGTTCTCTACCATTGGTTAAGGTTATCTAAGTTTTCCTCTCCTGTTCTTTTTTATCTGAGTTTTATCTTAGCTTTTCTTATTCCCTTCCTTTCTTCAGCTCTTTTTTCTTGAGTCAATCTCTCTGTCCTACCACCTTGATTGTGGACGAAGGCAACATCGTTAGCTGTTGTCGTTACTGACGTACAAGCGTATTGTTATATCGATACTACAAAAGTTAAAATTAAGATAATTTATTATGTAGCTATATATTGTACGTAGTAATAATGGATCTTGATGTAATATTAAGTTATTTTACTATCGCTTTCATCCTTGGTCGTAACTCGTGATACCTAATATTTTTAATCAGTGAATGAGTATTAATCTAAATTGAATCCTGTCTTTCGTTTGTAGTGTATGCCTGCGTGTGCAACTAGTTTCCAGTGTATAGGAATGTATTTTTTTTCTTCAATTACTGAATCCATTTTGGAAGTTCCATTTCTTGTATGATATTTTCGATGAATGCAATGTTTTCCCCCCTTTATGCTGGTCCACCAAATTGAGGCCCATGTGAAATATGCTCTGTCCACACATCAGGGATTTGCAACTGTTGCATTGTCTATATCTTCCGCTAAGCTTATCTAATTTAGGATAATGAAAGTTTATTTTAAGGTCCATCATTTAGAGAGAGCTGAGGTTTCTTCCCTGTGGCTAAACTCTCAAATTAATGTTGTTTTTTACCACACTGTCTTGACCATTCTATTTCTGCATTATACTACAGTATGTGTTCATGGGTACTGGCTCCAATCTAGAGATCCAGAATCACTGTGTAAGTGAATATGTTTAAGAGATTATACCTCTTGGAGTTCGATAAACTGTTTGTAACAATTTCTTGGTGGGATCTGCTTGCAGAGTATAAGTTCAATTTCGTGATTCCAGTGTGTTTTCATTTTTCTACTGCTTTTCTTTAAAGTGGGATTGTGGGTGGAGCTGCCTTTGATGTCTGTGACTTAGACCAGCTGTGAATGATGGCTCAAGAAGGGGCAAAATTTTTATCATTGAGTTACCTGACATTGCTGAAATGATGGCAAGGTGAGTGTTCTCTAGATCGTGTGTTAATACAGAAGGCTCGGTTCCAATAGGTCTACAATGTTAAAATGTATCACCAACACTCAGAGCAATTTGTGGCTCTGGCTAGCTTGTTGTGAACCTGGAACAAAAAGAAGTGTGTGTGTGTTTATGTGTCAATAATAAAAATACATGCTAATGTGTACGTCAAGTAATCAGATGTCACTGTATGTGAGACCAGTACTATCACAAGATGTTGACAATCTTAGTGATCTGAATGCTAGTCTTAGTCCGTATTCTGGCAAGTTTCTGAAGGCCGATCTTGGCAACAAAAATTGCCGATTTAATTTCTGGGGTAGAACATTGCAGTAACAAGGAGTGACTGATGCAGTAACATTAACACATGATCATGTGACTGTTCTGTTGGAAGATGTCTATTATTCCAGCTAAATTTATTTGGTGTAATTATGACCTTCAATGACAATTATTATCAGCTGTGTCTAGTTCAGTTCTAGTTAGGAGGTTTATGCCTCCATGTATTCTATATAACGATAAACCTAGCTGATGTATTTTTTTGTATTGTGATAGAGGAACTTTAAACTACTTAGGAAAGAGGGACACTATTAACTTAGTGTCCCCGCCTTGAGGACAAGAACACTTAGTGTCCCTCCAATTACGTTGTTAGGAGCAGTCACTACGTTCTAAATCAGTTAGCTGCTGTGCAGGTATCGTGAACCACTGTTATTAGGGTCCTGAAGGTCCTAGGTTGTAGCGTCCTGAGCGCTTGCCTAACTATTATTTAGAATCCCACCATGTGTTTAAAATATAACTGCAAATATCTGTTTGCAATATGAATGCTTGTAGCCACATCTAATGGCAGAACTTCCTGTAGCTCATTGTGAAATAACATGTATGTATATTACATTGAGTGACAAAGAGTTTAGTTACATGTATTTAACTTACAAGTGCAAGATATGTTACAATATTCATACTAACAGTAAATTCTTCTCGTTCTGAAAGCCAATATTATAATTATTTCAACCGAGAATGACTGAATCTTGAAAGAATATTCATCGAAATTATTTATTATGATGTGATGATAGGGTGACCTTTTCCACAATAGTTAGTATCCTATGCAAAGCCAACAGCTTCATATTTTCTCAAGCATCAGCTCAGCCTGAAATTGAAAAAAAAAATGCATAAAGGTCTTTTAAATTGATGTTCTGAGTAATTTTATGCCTAATTCTATGGTATTGTTAGTAATCTCTAAAATCAGAGCATGACAGACAGACGGACAGACAGACAGACAGACAGACAGACAGACAGACAGATGAACAGACAAGGTGACTGTGATAACCCTCTCGCTCATGTGCATTGAGGGCTGATAATAATAAGAATAAATTGTAAAGATTTCATGTATTAATATTAACTTAATCTTTTTTCATTTAAAATCATATACATGCCAGGGTTTCATACAGGGGATTTTTTCTGGGGGGGAGGGGGCGGGGAAGAGTTTAGGAAGGAGGGGGCCACACGATTGTTTGACCACACCCACTTTTGCTGAAACCACACCCATTTGATTAAAAATTGTCTCGGGTCTAGAATTAGTGGCATCAATCTTGGAAGACTAATGCGTATTGCAATTGAACAATTGAAGGACCTTAATTAACTGAAGTGAACTTTCACCAAATATTAGATATATACAAACAACAAAATCACAGAATATCATTATAAATCATAACCACAGAATACCATTAAGTAGTAATTTATTTCATGAAATTCTGGGGGGGGGGGGAAAGGGAGGGAGAGAGAAATCCAGTCGCGCCCCACATCTGGAACAACCTGGAAGTATTTTAGTTATTTTGAGTGTAAATTCTGTACAGACCACTGTGTGCAAGTATTGCTGATACATTTGTAGTTGGGATTGCAAGTATAGGTATTGATCTTTAGAATATAATACATCAGGATCCGCAACACCTTGTGGATTATACATTAAGCTAAGATTACAATCTTTACTTAATGAGAATGTTTACGGATTCTATATCATCAATGTGTCGTGATGTGTTCCACTTCAGTTTGTTTCCTTAATTGTTATAACAATCCTGTGTCTATACTCATTAGATGTATTTTGTCTCTTTCACAGGCTTTTTTAAACAACACAAAATAACAAATATTTGGTGGCCACCGGGAATCGAACCCAGGTTCGCTTGCTTAACGCACAAGTGCTCTGCCACTGAGCTACGACAACCAGCCGACAACCAGCCAGTATTGTATATACTTTATACTCGTAAGTATGGTATGCCACTTGAAGTTTGTATTCACCTATTGTTCAAATTAGTGTAATAGACCTTATGCGGGTACAGCAAAACATATACTCACTGTCTGAATGTCTATTGGTGGTCTATTCATATCTATCCAAAACAAAGTAGACAGTTTCAGCTCCACTTGAAAATACCACTAAAAATATTATCTGTCCTTTCCAACTCTATAGCTGAGCTAGCAATGGAGTAATTGGATTTTTATTTATTCTTTATTTGCTTTAAAGGAGACAATTTCTAGTGAGCATTACGACTGTTGGCTATTTGTTTGTGAAAGCTACTAGTTTACTTTGTCAACGAGAAGTAACCGTCCAACAAGTGAATGAAGGAAATTTTGTATTCATGGAATGATGTTAACCTTTTCGGAAGAGTTCTTTGGATGTTTGGGCTGTATAGGTGATGGTAACTTCAAGTTACTCAACATCAATGTTAAGGCTGATAAACACTCACCACAGTCAAATGCACAAATCCAACAAGACTATCATTACGCAATCACCTCATTCCATTGCTGCAAACATCAATACTGGCCACTCCAACAAACAGAATCCATTTAAATTAGCCAACAATGTACTTCCACCACCATGGACTCCTTTCCAATCTATTGACATCTTGAACAACTTGAAGCTAAAATCACATGTCCAACCCAACAGTGCAAAGGACTCTTTCAATCAAGGCAATATCGAGGTTCAGGGTGGGGAAACCTATCCAACAAAAAGATTCTCAATTCACACAAAACTGGCAATATGACTCCTCATAAACAGAGTTATACCAATTATAATTATTGCAATTTTAGGTAAACAGGTCAATAACTCTCCATGTACTACCATTACGTCAGTTACCATCAGTCTAAACTTGGGCATTTAGTGTTGTGCACATAATAATTAATTGAGGTCCCTCAGTAATACCTCAAGACTAAAAACTAAACATTAACAATTAAATTTCATTACTTCTATCACAAAACTGAATGAGTTTATTGGATACACTGCAACACAGTCCAAGACGGCCAATGTAGTGCAAACATCAGAAAACACTCTGTAATAAAGCTGAACCAAAAGTGATATTTTGCACAACTTTTTCCACTTTGGCAATTTTTTTATTTTGTTTTGGTGAATAAAAAAATCCATCTATTTTACCTAATAAACTGAAAATAAAATTATTTTGTTATAAACAAAGCAATACCTGAAGGCATCGAAGAGGAACTTTAGACGAAATTCTTATGGAAAACAAACATGAAGTAATATTAGCTTAAAGCTCTTATTTCTGTCTTCAAATGTAATACTAATAAATTATTTTAATAAAACAACAAGCTATATCTATGATTTGGCTAATATAATTTTAGTAAAAATTGTAACTTAAAAATGTTATAAAAATTCTGTAGAAAAATATTCTAGTAAAACGCTATAGCTAACAAGATCTAAATTGGATATCAAAATTGGAAAAATGTTCCAGTAGCTAACTATGATGACCAAATTAGAGAAATTATAGTAAAAGAGAGACTATTACTAGCTATAATTAGAACTAACTTCCTGTATTAAAACACAAAGCTACAGCTCTAGCTCTAGCTAACGTGTTACTGAATTTGCTTTGTCCTAAGTTTAGTTGTATTTCAGTCATAATTATTCAAAGAGTATTTAAATTTCACAGCACTAAGGTAATTCCAGACTGAGTAGTAGATTTAAATTAAGGAGGCATGTAGATATCCGTTAGAGTGTTTTGCTAAGCTATGTGTGATTCAAAAGAAGTCCATTTTTTGATTATGTAAACACTGATATAATGGGGTTTGGTGAAAAGAGATGGTGGAGCCACTATAGTAGACAAAGTTTAGATCTGTCACAAATTTTCCATTGAACAAGTAAATTGAAGGGCTTGGTAATGTTAGTTGTATGGAATCCTGTAGATAGTTCTTCACACACCTGAATCTTCATATTAAATTCATTGAAAGTGTTTTTGCACTTCTCAGCTGGACAAGTGATGGTAGCTTCAAGTTGATCAAAATGTCAACAGATTGGAAAGGATTCCATGATGGTGGAAGTTCATTGTTCGGTTTGTTGGGGTTTCCAGTATCGATATTTGCAGCACTGGAATGAGGTGATTGCATATGTAGTTCTGGAGGTCAAGTAGAAATTTGGAAGTTCCATTCATGATTTAGTGTTTCTACTATGTCGAATCTTCATTAAACATCTATGTTGAGCAGGGATTTGATCAAGCTCTGATACCCTGTAATGAATATAATACAAATAGTGCTATTACACACTAGAGAAATAATATTCTGATGATTAGAAGGAAACAGTAGACTCTCCATTTACAACCAGCCCAAATAGTCGACATACACTCAATACACTGACAGTGGTCTGTGTACCCACTGAAAGTCTAATAAGATTAATATTACTAATGAATTTAGAGCATCCAAATAGTGGTCAGAAAACTGATAGAATGTTTGTTGTTAAAAGACTGTCAATTAAAAATACTTTCCAAATGAATCAAACTTGAATTTTCTTGCTCAATAAATGATTAGATATCCATAACAATGTACATTCAAGAGCCTGTGGAATTATTTTTAGGGACTTGTAAGTCTGTTGTGTATATTCTGCTTAAAATTATTTCAAACCTTGATTCTTGTTAGATATTATTAAAAAGATTACTGCAGAGTTTCAGTTAATTTTATTCTTGACAGTAGCGATCGACAAAATACTAGTGTTAGCTTTCAATGTGTAGATAATGAACTAGAGATACAAAAAGAGAATTTGCTGGCAATTTGAGTCAATAAGTCACGTTCAATAATCATTAGCAATGATGAACTAGAGCACTACTTTACTAGCTAACTATTGCAGCTATTACATAACCATTTGTCAGACCAAAGAATAAATTTTTGGCTATTCCTAAGTTGGCTTCAGTAAAACTAATGCAAAGAAAATAATAGATGTATAATGAGAAGAAGAAAAACTGGCTAGATACACTCACTGGCACATTAGCTATATTTTCAAGTGAAAACTTCATTTTCAAACACTCTTCCTAATATAGCTAAATAAACTATCGGGGGGGAGCAAATAAATTTTGCTCACGTGATTTTGACGTGCTGATAGGGAGCATTACCCACAAGCATATTACCTAACTGTGACCATACCCATTTAACCATAGAATAACACATGCTATGTCAATAGTTATGGCTTTAGATGGCAATGCTAGGCCAGTTATGCTATGGGCCAGCTGGAAAATTTCTAAGGGGTAGACTTTGGCTTTTTATCAAGTGTACAGTAGCTTCTTTTTTTTTTTTTAACTATATAGGGGCCACCACTGAGAAGCTTGGCAAAGTACCACTTTGGAGGAGTGGTATATAATGCCCATAATTATTGTGTAAACAAACTGGTATTGAAAAATACATACTAGGGAAAGTATTTTTTGATATATGTACCATCCACCTTTGACACAAATTAAATTTCATGCTTTCATCAATTCAATTCACTTAACTCTCCAATTTGATCATTTATACCACTCCCATAGGCATAGACTTTATTGGCCTCTACTTAAAATTGCTTCCCACAAGTAAAACTTAGTTGGCTGTTGATTGTGTGTAAATAAGTCAGTAGTTGTAATCCCTGGTTATAAGAAGGAGTCCATACAACGTCTGAGTAAAATTTATGAAATGACAAAAAAAAAATAGAAAAGGGGTGTTGGGTTGATTTATATATTGCAAAAGAAGAAGATTACAGAATAGCATTGTGAATACCAAATTAAAAAAGTTGGTGGCCAATTAGTTGTGTTATCTGCCATACATCCTCCTAGAAGGAATAAATGAGATTTTACAGGAGCTACCCAACCCTTGATGACCCCATGGAAAATACATGTAACTCATGAAGATCATGAGGTAAATGTAGGTGAGGGGCCACTATTTAGGTCCAAAATATAATTTTTGTTGGAACCTTAATAATAAATTTAAATTTTGTCAGCATAGCTAATCCCTAGATATAGTTAGAAACTTTAATGTACACATTATCTAAAGACAGACATGAATGAATTTAATTACCTGGAGTTAGGTTGTCTTCAAGTAAAACGAGTATGTAGATGTCCAGTTAGGATCACCCATAGTAATACTCAACACAGTGAAAAAGAAAGTACAACTACATTTTAGGAGTGCGGCAGTTTTACGTTTCCATAGGTTTAAAAACCACGGAGCATACTAATAGTTAGGCGCTGCCTCAGAGGGAGTTACTGTTTTGGGGGTCCCGAAGGCCCTCAGCGGGGCGCTACATGGCGGGAGGTGTGTGTGTGTGTGGGGCGCTCATGGCGGGAGGTGTGGGGGGGGGGGGGGGGGGGGGGGGGGGGGGGGCTGAGGGACCCTAAAATGGTAGTTCACGATGGCTGCAGCAGCGCCTAACTGATTTAGAACGTAGGAAATGCTCCTAACAACGCAAACGAGGGGAACTAAGCGCAATTGAAGGGACACTAAGTGTCACTGCCCTCCTATAATTGAAAATTGTTTACTGATGGATTAGTTCACACTAATGAAATGTTTCACTCTTGATAACAAAGTACCTTGATTGTTCAGAAATCTGCATGACGGTGTATTTAAAATAGAGTCCTTTAAAGATAACACCAACAAATAAAAGGAGCTAGACTGGAGAGCTGACTGTGAGGAGCTAAGTAAAGGAGAGATAGCTGAGTTGAAGAAGGTGGAAGAGGAGCTGGCTGAAAGAAGATATAGGAGAAATGAAGCCGTTTTATAAACTTTATCTCACAAATTGAGCTGAAATGTTAAAAATAGTTGTTTAGATTGGCTGGGAATCTTCTTTTTGACTAAATTTACTGAAAACGTACAGTTCGTCCAGCTTAAAGAGTAGAAAGTTCTGTTTTTTGTTAATTGTTCTTTAAATGTATACATGTGCAGTCAGATTGATGTCAGGAAGCTGAAACTTCACACACACACAAATTAATATATATTGAAATTGATTATGTTTTAAAAAATTGTGGTTTGTGGTCACAACTGTGGTAATAGATAGAAGAAGTGACCCTATAAATGGAGGATATTTTTGATGTTTTTAAGCCAGAAAAAGAGTAAATTGAATTCGAGTGTCTAAAGATTTTGCAGACTGAATCTATGGCTCATTAATTTGATTTGTACCAAATTTTTATATTTTAATACTATTTTACTTATTTTTAATTTCATTTTTTATAAAAAACTGAACTACCCAAATGCTTTAAGCTGGTAATTTTGCAATTTTGAAGTAAGTGTCTTGGGAATTTAATATAAAATACCTAAATAGTTGTATTTTAATCCATATGAATTTGAAACCCCTATCTTGAAAATTAAGGGAAATAAAAATGCTTTTGTGAGAGTGTTAGTATTTTCGGTGTAAGTTGTGACGTTTGCGGAAGCTCTTATCTCAATGACGACGTATTTGTGATGTCAGAGTGTTGCGCTTGCGCATTTGTGAACTAAACCAGGGGATGTTGGACACCGCTGGTAAAACGCGGGAGATGGCCCGTAACCGAGCCACGCAAACAATCAATTAACTTTGGCGCCAAAAACCGCGAAGCAGGTGGACACAAACGGTCTCTGAGCTATAACTTGTATGTAGTGTACTAGTCTGAGACAGTCATTTAGAATAACATCCTTCTATTATACTTGCAGGGGAAGCCATTGGAGCAGCTTAAAACTCTGTCTCAACCATGACCAACTCCACCCTGACTGGTACCAGCTCCGACAATTCCACCAACCTTGTATTGAGACTCCGCTGCGTATAGACTCCATCATCATCACTTCAGTTCTTTCCATCGGGATTGCTACCGCTATACTCTTCAGCCCTATCGCCTACAAGTCTAAATCTTGTGCTGAACTACCCCTCCCACTAATGAGCAACCAACTCCAAGCAACATCGGGAATACGCCATCACTTTTGCTCGAGGGACTAACTATTTCCAAAGTTACAACGGCCATCTCACGGCTCATTTGTATTTCTTATTATTGTTTACAAATGGGCTCTTTTTAGAGCTGTCACAAGTTAATTGATTATCTTACCAAATAAATTGCGCGTTCGCGGAGCTCAACGTTATGGGGGGCGGGGTGAAACTGCGAATCAGTTGTCAACTTGAAAATAAAAATTGATATTTCGTGGAACTGGATCACTGAATTGAATCCAAATTTTGCGCACAAGTAAATACCCCCCTTAGAATAAAGTTACGGAGAGTTTTTTTAGAATAACGCAGGAGTAAAACGGCATGAAATTTTACTGTTAACAAAAAATATATATATAGATATTAGAAATATGGCTCTGTAATGTTGCGAAGAAGCCCTCAGGCTACCTCTGGAAAAAAAATGAGCGCAGTAGCTCTTTCGGCCGCTTCGAAATAACTCTGAATAGTAGTCAGTGTGCAGAGCTGTATCTCCGTCCCAGGCGGGTCTTCATTCTTCAAATTTGGTTTGCTGGAGTCCTCTATTGGTGCTCATTCCACCTGTAACAACAAAGTAAGCCCACAGTACACAGAAAAAGAAATATAAAGACATAGCAAAAACAGTCAATTTGCGAAGGGAAGTTCCCGAATAGGAGCTGCCGTGTGAGGGCGCGGCTCCAGTTTAACTACGAGTTGTGACGTAGGACGGACGAATTTGTGACGTCAAAAAAATGGCGCTTAATGTATGGAATGTCTATGGAGATAGCGTAGTTCTTATACTTATGCTGTTTTATATGACTTAGTTTCGAGTGGATTGGGATCTAACAACACAAAAAAGGTATGGCTAAGCTTATTGTGATTGCAACTAGTCTAAGTTTTGAGATCTGAACTTTCTACTCTTTAAGCTGGACGAACTGTAGCTAGTGACAACGGTTCTTCTGGCTTTAATTCACCAGTTTACTGGAGTCTAGCGCACAACATATAAATATGTTATGCGCTATGATGACTCCTTAGAGTTACAGCAATTATTGGGTTTCTCTCAGTAATGTTCGTAAAGTCATCATCCTAAAGTGTCCACATAAAAGAAAGGAGGACAGTCCAATCGCCTCCGTCACTTTTTAATTTTTGACAGGAAGTAAAGAATTGGCGTGCGGTTTTACCTGTGGTCTGAGCTCACTTTTGGTCGTATTTTCCAAGCTTTATAACTCTTTAGCACGTCATTCTGCGCCAATATATGCGCTTTTACTACCATTAGCAAAGCTTCCTAATGAAGTAAGTACATATTTTGAATAGCCTTTACAGGGCTACTGTGGCTTGCGTATGCCTGAACACTTTTGTTGATAATATCAACGCAGAGCAAAATACTCGCCTATACATTTAATGGTCAGAACTCAGTTCCCAGGATGCTAGCTCCATTTAATGAAGCCAACAGCAGTATATTTTATTGTTAAATATACCAAATTATGAGTTGTTCTGCATGTTGTATACACCATTAAAGATAACCCTGATTAGCCACTATAACACAATAACAAGCAGTTGTGAAGTGTCTTTGTGAAGAGTTTTCTTATAAATAGCTACTTCTGAGAACATTTTGTGAATTATATTAATCATGTGAACATAATAGTATGACATAGTAATTGATATAAGTCACGAGTCAGTCTCCCAGATCCAGGAAAACTGCAAGGCCAATTCTTGTGCCTGAAAACTATGTCTGTAAATATTTTCTGCAAATATGTCAATACTGTGGCAGACTCAGAGATGACAAGCGGATAAACACACAATGCACTCATCCACTCGTCATTCCAACATACAACACAACATTCCGAACTATATAAGACTCATTCACGTAAGTAATCCACAGTCTTGCCATCATCAAAGAAAAAGATCAGAACTGTTACAATACCATCTAAGTGAAGAATTACATATTATTCTCATTTGCTTTCTCACAGATCACTTTTTGAAAATACCTTTACATACTTATCAAATAGCTATTTGCCGCTGCAGGAGGGTTTGATGAAAGTCATGTTTTGTATGTATGAACACTTCACCACAGAGAGACTCTTCCAGAAAAGGCTGATGCTAGAATGTCAGGTAACTCAATGATCAAAATGTTGCGCGCGTCGAACCAGTCGGGCGCTAGTATCGCACTCGCTACACTCGGACGGTACAGCGAGCGGGCCCTCTAAGTTCTGATGGCGATAGATTCCTGCTGACGTTATCTATTATGCCAAATATCATACAAGCATATGTCTGGCGATCTATAGTGCGTAAAAATCTTATTGTTCATATCTGTTACGAGATTATCGTGCTGCCCTTGGTTTACCATCATACATCAAGATTCAGAAATTCTGCAAAAAAATAAAAATAATAATAACGCTAAACGCTCCTTTAAAAACAAGATTGACTTGCAAACAAAATATCAAGCACTATGCTTGCTAGCTTCCTTCTAAGTATCTGCGTCCAGACCCACTCAAGTTGTCTGGACAACCTCTGAGACGCTGGTTGCAAGCCGTAGACTACCATAATGATATTCATCTTTTTCAAGGTGTTGAGCATTACTTCTTAAATAAATTATGGGTGACCCAAACTTGACATCTAAATACTCGTTCTACAGTTCTAGGCAAGTTCCTAACCCTGAAGCTCTGGGATACGTTCTTGGAAAAACTTTGGGAACTGGAACTTTCGCCCAAGTGGTAGAAGCTAAACTAATCAATGGCGGAGAAAAGGTTAGCAATATTCGTAGTCCTAATCAACTCGGTTATAACAAAGCCAATTTCAATTTTTAGGTAGCGCTGAAAGTTATCGACAAAAATGAAGCTCAGAAGAATTCTGTGGCAACTTACCTTTCCAGCGAAATCCAAATTCTTTCCAAGGTTTCTCATCCCAATATTATCAAGGTTAATAGCATCGTGGAAACTGACCGTCACTGTTTCTTTTCGCTCGAATTGGCCGAAAACGGAAGCCTTTTAGACTACATCAATCAAAGGCCTGCCATACCCGAGCAAGAGGCGAGATTTCTCTTTAACCAGATGTGTAATGCTGTCCAATACTGCCACTCCCAGGACATTGCACATCGAGATATCAAATGTGATAATATGCTATTGGACAGGTTTATGAATATTAAACTAGGAGGTATGTTGTACACTTTACTATTAATTAAATACATACAATATTTGTTTGTTTATTATAGATTTCGGATTTGCGGTAGACTTGAAGACAGCATCTTCTGTTGATCCCTGTGGTTCTTTCTGCTATGCTGCACCTGAACTTCTTTCTAAAGATCGCAAAGGGTGGGATCTTAGCAATAAAGAGTGGGATTTCAAGAAATGTGATATCTGGAGCTTGTAAGCATTATTATAACACTTTACTGTAGTTCAAGTTTATACTTGATATCTAATGTTTTGAAATCTTATCCTTTCTGGCTGAATGTGTACCTTGGCAAATCAAATCTAATAATAGTATTCTATAGCTACAACAAGTGTGCTGTTTCAGTAACATTATTTAACATTAGATTTTAAAAAAATTGTACAGATATATAAACCTCTTTATATGTACAAGAACTATATTCAAGCCCCTATAATTTGAAATAACAATAAATTATTTTATGCAATAATTATTTTACACAAAATATTTATTGTGTAATTGGTAGGGGAGTTACTCTCTATACTATGGTAATGAGAACTCTACCCTTTGGAGGCAACTCTAATGTTCTACAAGGTTTGGCAGATTATGAAAATGTTCAACTGAGCAACAATCTTACTCCAGGTAATTACTAGTGTAACCTTCATTCATATCATAATATATAATACATAGTCTCTAACTATCTAGGGATAGCTGCATGCTCATAGTTTAATATAAATAATCATAGTTTCAAATAACATTTATGAAATACCTATGTATGTCCCTCTCCCTTGCATTTATAGCATAATCTTTGTGTGTGCTTGGTATTCCATTGTCATTAAAGGATATTAATAATCTTTCCAGAATTATCTCAATTTAGTTCTTTCCTACTGAAATGTGATATCCAACACAGCCAAGCAGCAACCAGCTCATCTAATTTCATATTTGTACTGCCATTCTACAGTATCATCTGAAATGTTATGTGAATAGAGCACATTAAAAGTTTACTACTCAAAAAAAAAAATGTTGTTGCTTTATATTTTCTGCAATGCTTTTAACAGTGCAACGCATAGATTATGATGCTCTAGAAATGCTTAGCCTTATCCACTAAGTTACGGTTTTAAGATATGGAAAAATCTTGGATCAGTTACATAGTATATAAATAGTTCTTATTACATGAGTGAGAGCATGATATGGTGTAATATTTCAAGTGCAGGCTAATTTATTTTCACGAGGAAGAGTTGGAATGAAAGCATAGCCTGGTAGTGAAATATCTTGCCATATCACTCTTACGAGTGTGACATGTGCTTTATTCCAATCTAGATACCTTCACTACTGTAGTTTGTACAAGTACTGGTATAAAGTTGGCTGTAGGGATTCCTCACACACCCAGCTAATATTTTAGCAGATGCTCTAACCTGGTAGGCTACACCAGAAGAAGGTACCAGGAATACTGGAAAGCTAATGCAGGTTGCTGGGGTAATGAGCTTGCATACAGCAATATAGCGTTTCATCATGAGTTATTTCCAGGGTCACATACCTAAAATTAACACTAATTTGGTGTTAACTACATCCCTTTTGGTTTACAGTGTAGCACCATAGCTTGCAGTGTATGTACTTTGCAGAAGGACAAAACAATTCCGCTTAAATACGAACGTTTTTTTTCAAATCCTGAGTTTGCACAACACCTTACAAACTGCGTCAACATTCCAATTGTGTTACTTCGCTAGTAAAACAAGCTAAAAATAACAAAGGGTAAGAAGAGGTAATGCGGAAGTAATCGGGATTGTGGCAGTGTTCCAAACCAAGTCGAACCCTACTAGATTCCCACTGAGAAATAAACCACTATATATATATTATATAGATTGAACTTATGTGAGAACTCCAGTTCATGGTTGTCAATTTGATGCAAGAGATAGTCAAGACAAACATAGCGAACTAGCATAGCACACTGGAATTAAATAGGTAACCGTACACTTTCAGCTTGCTATATTAATCACATATATTATAATATAATTTTTATGGACAACTCTTGCAGTTCAACTTTTAGGCCATAAAATGAAAGGACAACTTCATTCTCTCTATTGAAAATTTTAATTTAGTGTCAACTGTCAGATCTGTGATATCACAACAATCACTCATGATCTTTTCTGTTTGGTGAGAGTTTAATTTTGTTAGTATCCCGCAAATGAGGACACTTGATGACTATTTGAGCTGGATGTGAGGAGATTGAAATTTATGTGAACACTTAAATTGAATGTGAGAAAACTGAGCTATGTGAAAACTGGAGCTATGTGTGACGTGTTTGCACTATGTACAAAGTGAAAATAGTTATTTTGTTGCTCTATATTCATAAGCCCATATACTTTGCTACTCACATTGGAAGATGAATTCCATGCTTTTGTGTGGTGCTACTTAGCTGACTGATCAGCGCTGTGTTAACTGCATAATTGTTTTAAATTAGTTCTGTATTACATAGTTATGGTTGGTGTTGTGATGTTTGAAGGCACTAGTAGTAAGTGAATGTTATTACAATAACATGTTCACAGCAATGTTATAATTATCGCAATATCTTTTTTCCTCTATACATTAAAATAATTTTGTGTTTATTACAGAGTTTCAGACGTTGATCAGGTCTCTCCTAAACGTAGATGTTCAACGAAGATTTGACATTGTTGAAACACTCAATCATGAATGGAACTTCCAAATATCTACTCGACCCCCAGGACGACATATGCAATCACCTCATTCCATTGCTGCAAACATCAATGCTGGCAACCCCAAAAAACAGAACAATGCACTTCCACCATCATGGAATCCTTTCCAATCTGTTGACATTTTGAGTAACTTGAAGTTTCCATCACCTGTACAGCCCAAACATCCAAAGAACTCTTCCGAAAAGGTTAACATCAAGGTTAGGGGTGATAAACACCCACCCAGCCAAATGTACAAATCACACAAGACTAGCATTACGCAATCACCTCATTCCATTGCTGCAAACATCAATACTGGCCACTCCAGCAAACAGAATCCATGTAAATTAACCCACAATGGACTTCCACCATCATGGACTCCTTTCCAATCAATTGACATCTTAAACAACTTGAAAGTGCCATCACATGTCCAGCCCAACTGTGCAAAGGAATCTTTCAATCAAGGCAATATCGAGGTTCAGGGTGGGGAAAGCCTATCCAAAAAGATGCTCATTTCACACAAAACCAGTACTATGCCATCACCTCACTCCATTGCAAACATCAATACTGGAAACTCCACCATACAGCCATGTCAATTTACCAACAATGCACTTCCACCATCATGGAATCCTTTTCAATCTGTTGATATTTTGAGCAACTTAAAACCACCACCACTTGTGAAGGATTCTTTCAATAAAGGGAATGTTGATGTTCAGGGTGGTAAAAAACAATCTCACCAGATGCAAAATGCCAACACAACCACCACTACTGACACCTGGAACCCATTCCAGTCTCAAATTGAATGGAATCTTTGTGAGAGATCTAAACTGGATATAAGCATTAACAATCCATCTACTGCAGTGACACCTCAGTCTAATTCAGACAAACCAATAGTGCCTGTTCCTAATGCAACGGACAACTCCAAACGTTGGACTCCTTTTGACTCACAGATAGCTTGGCAATGCACTCCTATGGTCAGCACGTCCGCTAAATTAGGAGTGCATGAATGTTGCAGTAAAGAAAATGATTCGTCTAATTCAGCCAAACCAATAGTGCCTGTTCCTAATGCAATGGACAACTCCAAAGGTTGGACTCCTTTTGACTCACAGATAGCTTGGCAATGCACTCCAATGGTCAGAACGTCCGCTAAATTAGAAGTGCATGAATGTTGCAGTAAAGAAAATGCTTCATCTTTTAAATCTGACACTCAATCTGAAAATTACTCCAGTGCTTTACAACCTAAACATTCTTCAAACGCTACCAAAATGCAACAAAATCTTAGTAATGCTTCAATTGTAAATTATCCATTCCAAACTAAACCTTGGACTCCTTTTGACTCCCCATCTTTGTTGGAAAAAATTGCTAGCACAACCTTACCTTATTTCACTTAGTTAGCACGACCTTACCTTATTTCACTTAGTTACTGATGGGCACATTAAAAATTATGCACAAAAAAGCCAAAAAAAAATATAAAAGTAAAAATTAAAAAATATATATTATAAGTTAAAAAATTAAAAATTATAAAAGTTAAAAAAATTACAAAAGTTAAAAATGAAAAAAAAATTTAAAAGTTAAAAGTAAAAAAAACAAAAGCTAAAAAATTAAAAAAAAATTATAAAATTTGAAAATAAAGAATTTAAAAGTAAAAGCTTTATAAAAAATTTAAAATAAAAAACCCTAAAAAAAATAATTATTTAATTAACTTTAAATTATTTGCACCTGCCAGCTAAATCTATACTATTAACTTTTCACTGAACATGTTTTTGTTTGAATAAACATATCAATATGTGAAATGGACTTTGTTATAATAATAATGAATGCATATTATGTTCATTATTTATTAAACTAATAATAATTAATACTATACTCAGTCAGTATAATATTAAAACAAAGAGGATTTAGCAAGTGACAGATTTTGTGACAAAATCAAAATGGCAGTCGCTAGTTTTTGTCACAAACTTCCTGGAGACTATTTTAAAATGTATTACAGAAGTTTGCACATAAAAAACTAGGAGACAACGTACCATAAAATAGAACACCTTAACAGAAAAACAAAACAAAAAATGGTGGGCTATACCAAGAGAATGAAGGACAGTACTGTTTGCCATTGACGCAGCTGAATTAAATCCAACTACACAGAATATACAGCATACTGTCAGAATACTGCTAGCATCCTGAGGAGTCATTTCAATCTAGAAGTACTTTGGCAAACACAAGGCATTGATAGTAGACTTAATTTTTCGATTATATCACTCGCAAAAATGATTATAGCTGCTTGTAAGTTGGGATATTCATTATAAACTTGTTGTAGATCAAATTGAAAGAATAGTGAGTTATTCCAGGGGCAAAGGAAGATGATTTGGAATAGAAGGGGGGCCAAGGGACTTAAGGTAGACCACCACACCTATTAAAATGGTATTCAGTTTAGCTAGTCCAACTACATAGGATTATTAGGTTTCCTAGGAAGATAACCATCTAAAACAGTACGCACTTGAGTGACAAAAACAGGAGAGTATTCCACGATATTTAGGAGCGAAAACCATTAGCAGGTGAACCGCGCGATGTGTCGCTTTTTTGATGTAGCGCAAATTAAACGCGATTTAAGAGCGACCGGGTGCCGTATATTCCAACTGATCCAATGCTCTAGGTCTCCTGAGTTCTGGAGTTACTGATTCTCCCGCTTCTGCAGAATTCGTCTCTGGAACTTAAGTCTCACTTGTAGTCTATTCTCCTCAACCACCACAAGTTTCTTCACATGCCAGCTATGTCTCTGCTCTGAGAGTTGACCACATCTACTGAAGTGTTTGTCCGTCGTGATGGCATTTACAAGCCGCTACAAATGTGAAGGTGGTACCTTTTCCGTCGTCAAACGCAATAATTTTTTTTAATTCTCTCCCCATAAAAAACCGACTTACTCTATCAATAGATCAACTCAAGCCTTCACACCTCGAAATGTATCCCACCACTGAATCTAATCCATCCACCACTGCATCCACTCTATTCATCGCTGCACTTACTCCACCCGCCACATGCGCTCTATCTACTGCATCCCTCCACCCAGCCATCTCGAGCTCACCAGGCGCACGCGACGTCAAGTTCATTCCCCCCAGTCATCTTACTGATTACGGACATTGGGGCATTAAAGTAACACTGTTTATTTATGAATTTTAATGAACCTCTTGCTCATAAAACAACTAGCTAGCTAAATGGTCATTAATACATTATAACTTTACAACTACTAGATGGTGTCCCTCTTTTTCACAGGCTATTTTAAACAATACAGAATTAAAAATAGTTGATCGCCACCGAGAATCGAACCCAGGACCGCCCGCTTACAGCTCAGGCGCTCCGCCTATGAGCTAAGGCAACCAAATATTGGTGGCGACCAAATATTTTTAATTCAGAATTGTTTTTTAAAAAAAGCCTGTGAAAGAGAGAGAATACATCTAATGAGTAAAAAAGGCTGAGAAAGAAGTTGTCAACTTTACCCAAATCCTTGTTTTATTTTTAAAATAAAGTGCAACTCTCTTGGCTTTGTTAGTTCTTATATTTTGTTGTTGTTGTTTCTTTTTTCTTTTTTTTTTTTTTTTTGTCTGTTTTTTTTATTCTCTAATAGCCGAGCGGAGCAATTAGGTAAAGGGTCAGCATGCCAGACTAGTGTGCAGTTTGAAGCAGCACACTCAGCGCTGAGCTAGAGCTCTTTTTATCGCTGGTGTGACCCCCCCCCCCCCCCCAGGCCTTCAATTGACGGTCTTACACCAGGTGTGGCTGCGCTTTCCCTGGAAAACTACTATTATTCGTGAAGCTCGTGTATACGATCTCCCAAAAGGGCTTGTCACGAAAAATTTGGTCCTCAGAAGAGATGTTCAGCCAGACAACTTTGTGGGGAAGGGGGGGGGGGGGGGGGGGGGGGCGGTCGAATTTTGCTTGACAGGCCACAGTCCATCCAGGCTATTCCAGATCGCTAGAATCTTCTACCTAAATCTTATTAGTGCTCTTTACTTCGAATATTAGGACCATTCTACTACACTGTAAAGTACTAGATTTGATATTCTTGTGTTTTTAAAAGGTGCAAGCAAAATAAATTATGGGAGTGCTTATATGAGAATCATTACATGGGTTGTATAATAGCACAAATGATATCATTATAACTATTAAATAGATGGATAAATAAAAATAAATTGGGGGTGTTTGTCTACACCAATGTAATAATGGCAGTAGCTAATGGGACTAGTATTAGAGTAAAATCAATTATATGAATCTTGAAAACTTTCAAAAAAAATACTTCCCGCTATCTGGTGCACTGACAGACAGTAAAGAGATGACTTTTCTTAGATGTGGAGGGGGTGAATCATGGCTTTTCACGGAATACCTGCTAAATGAGATGACATTTCTTAAATCTGCATTATTATGTACCATCAAGCAATGATTATCTTTGACTGTGTTTTGCATGCGATAATATCTGTAACCTTCAGCAACCACTGTATCACGTGGAATTTCCAATTCAGCACAGTCATCACTAGATATGAGGGTCCCTCCACAATTGATTCCAAGTTTATACTTAATTCCCCCTTTCTCTTCATTGGTATCCTTGAAGGATTCGCTTTCATCGCATGCCGTCACTATTGTTGCACTAGAGGCTCTCGCATGCAATAGACTGTCTAAATGACTGGCCACAGCTTCATTGCCAATGTTCATAACAGTACAGTTATTGTACTGATAGGACTTTGTTTTTATATAGTCACCGGCTATGGATTCGGGACAATTCACATAATTTTTTGATGGTAGACGTGTTGAATTAGTTGAGGGAATCACAGTATTCTTTATTTCCTTGCTGTATATTTTCTTCCACTCTTCACTGCTGGTTACAAGTGAAACAGACGGTGATATAATAGTCCGTGCAGGCAAAGATGACATCCTTGATTTTGTTACTGGTTTGCAATAATCTTTTGGAATATCATGCATTTTAGACAATGCACCAGGTCTACCTGAAGTGCTCTGATTTCTTGGACATATGCTGTCACTCTTACTTATCCCTGACTTTCCTTTTATATTTTTAGAGACAAACGTTTCACATGTTGTCAATCTCTGATTCTGAGATTTAGCATGTGAATAGCTTCCCTGTGGTAAAGACACTTTAGATTCGAAATAGTCATGTGTTTTTTTAATTTCTTCTTCGAATGCAATAGCTTGCTTATTCGTATGATAACTCAAGTTGTCACTCTTAATTGCTTCCAAGCTTCCTTTTCTGTTTAGAAAAATTTTGTCTTCTTTAGAAAATACTTGCGTAATGGGTACCAACAAGTTACTGCTACTTTCGGTCTTAATTTCCATGCATTTTTCATCGTATAGCTTCATGCATAGTTTGTGTGCTGAAGCTAACAACTCTTCTTCATGTTGCTGCACTTGAGAGCCAAGAGGCTTATTGTCATGCTTGCTCTTAATTACAGTTTTGGGCTTTTGGTTTCCTTCCTTACTAACCATTGTCACTGAATTGCAAGAAGAAGCTCTCAACTCATTGCTTTTCTGTGCTTTGTGGCCGAGTTGTTCTCTCCCAGCTTGGCTTTGATTTGTTGTACTAATTGTATCATAATCCTCAACATTAATACACACGACACTATTATGTTCAGATCCAACTCCAGCTAACTGGCACATGGGTAGTTCTGGAGTAAATTTAACTTTGAAGCCTTTACTTTGCTCCCCACATTTAGCATTCCCAATTTTCTCTTTACAACTAATATAGGAGTGCCTAGAATTGTTCAGCAATACTTTTCCAATAGAGTAGAAAAATCCAGTACTTTCAGTTCGAAATGATAAAGATGTTAAGCCATCAGACTCTATAATTTTATCGAAGTAAATTACTATCATAGGAATCGGGATGTTGATTTTCTTCAGACCGATAATTTGGTCCCATTTCCAGTTAACTATCCTAACTCCAGAATTTGGATCCCATAGATGAATTCCCCATGAATCAAGTGATACGATAACTTGTCTTTTTGTTATGTATTTCTTACCACTAACTACAGAAGGAGGAAGGTCACTCCACAAAAGACAGTTGCCAATACTGTAGACATCAGTTATACTTGCAAGAGCATATAACAGCTCATATATGGTGCGATTGAACATCAATTTAGACCATAGCACATTCACATCTCTGATCATACCTCCATGCCCTGCCACAATCTCCCAAAATATAAGGTTAGTTGCAGTTTCATCTGCGAGTAGAGTTTCCCATTGCTTGTTGTCACTTTCTCTCGACCAATTGAAGATTACAACCTGGAAACTGAGTCCAGCATAGGTGGTTGGCATTACATCACTATTTTGTAAAATGTCAATGCGCCGTCCTGAATCATTGGTGATGAAGAGGCTGAAATACTTCAAACTCCCTGTATCTAAGTGAAGGTTTCTGCCAACTGATTCTTTGACATCCTTTACACGAATGGGAGACCCAGGTTGCCGTGCAACTTGTACTTTGGTGAAATTCTCATGAATAGACTCTCTTTTCCTTAAACCCCAGTGTAAATAGTGATGTATTTGATACGTTTGCACTTCGGTCTCATTAAAACTTAAAGAAACTTCATTTGATTTGTAAATTACTTGAGGCCATGGATATGATTTTCCAAGATAGCAGGGACTTAGCTCTATAATAGATTCAATGACGCTCTTTGATAAGCCTTCATGAGCATATACTAGAAAGGGAACCCTGTGAGAACACTGCTTCAAAATATACGGTTGATATGTGTTTTCTTTTTCTTTAAATTGCTTAACATACTTTAAATCTTGGAAAGGACCCTCTGTATAATCTTCAGGATATATTTCGTGAATGTTATAGATATACTTCACCAATGAAAACAAATATTCACACGAAGAAGTTCGAAAAATGACAGATCTAAGAAATCTAGTCATTTTTTCTTGTACTACTATGTCAAACATAAACAGCATCTCCGGCTGTAGATACATTCGAATATTTGTTATAGATGTCCACAAGCATGACAAAATAACTGTATCATCCTTTTCATTGAAAAAATGCATACCTTGTAAATCTATTCCAACTTTTAAAGCAATTAAATGATCAGTGAGACTTTCTATTTTCTTCCTTCGAAATATCTGACTTGACGCAAATCCCTGAATAATAGCACATTGTGAATGACCATTCAGAGTTCTCCAGAAGTTATTGAATAGCCCTTGTTCAATATAACAACTCAAATTATGCCTCGTAGTAGAATCAAGAATTGGAACAACCAGGTTTTTTGAATACTCATCCATAATTTCCATGCATATCAGTTCTTCAGTTAGCTCATCGTGCTTTAATAATGTCCCGTGCTTGTCCATGCTGAAGCTTATTCGACGAAATACATACTGAGATGTGTCTACAGGGAGTGAATCTTTGCCTGAATACAAAGTTACTGGGCTATAGCGAGTGCCACTGAACAGGCCAAAGTATACCAAATTACAGCTTTCCATCCCTAGAAGTTCAACTACTTCCTTATTTACTTGGTCAGCTGTGATCTTGCCTTGTATAACTGGCAGTTTAAATTCACAGTGCAGATTTTTTGGGTAGAAATCAACACGAATTACTCGCAAGTCACAGTTAGAGTCGAAATTCATTGGCTTAGCTGCTAGAGTGACCGACGCCATAATTTATAACAGAAATGCTGGTAGGTGAGAAAAAGTGTAGAAACTTGGGTGTGATCAACCCATTAACACTAATTAATTCCTCCCGCTTCGCTCTCTTCTGAGGGCTCGCGGTACACAATTTGATAAGGGTCTGACTATGTAAAAGTTAGAGCAGCATAAGCGCTTAGGTACTGGTGGATTTAGTGCACTGAGCCGTAGGCCCGAGGGCTGTGTGCACTAAATTCACCAGTACCTAAGCGCGCATGCTCTAACTATTTTAGATCCCGTTTACGCATGCCCAGTTTCCACTAGCAACTTTTGTTTATCAGCATTTTCGCAGAAATGGCTAAAGGCAAAAAATAGTGCACACTTACCAAGTTAGTACACCTAGTAAAACAATATAGCAACGGAATCTAAATAATAGTTAGACACTGCCACTAAGGGCACTACTGTGTTTAGGGTCCCTAAGGCCTCAGGCAGTGGCGCCCCGAGCGTAGCGAGGGCGCTACTAATGGGGCCTGAGGGACCCTAAACACAGTAGCGCCCGATGGTGCGCAGTGCCTAACTATTGAGTCATTGAGTAGGGAGAATATTCAGTATTGGCTAACCAGATTCATTTTAGAGGTAAAAGTAATCATGTAAGTTTATTTAAGGAATGGAAAGAAGCTTTATCAGACATTTTGTACAACATAATTCCTAGACTTTGCAACTCTAATAATGATACTTCAACATCTTCTAGTCAACAATTAGTACCCTGTTCTTCTCCTTTGCAGAGCCATAATTCCACCCTAGCATCAACAACAAACATTCACAGAAACATAAAGACAAGTCTGCCAGGATGATTTACATTTAACTCTTGCTCAGGAATCACATTTAATATAAACTATATGATATTTCTTAGCATCATCTAGCTAGCTATTAGCTGTACTTGGCAATTGTAAAATACTATATAATTCTAAATTTTAAAACACACACTTGCTCTATCATAAATACTTGCAAGATTTAATTCAGGCACAATTTTAATTACATATAGAAAGTCAAAAAATTCTAGCTCCTCTTCTCTGGGGTAGCTATCATAGAAACCACTAACCGTTTCCAATGCCCTGAGAGGCAGGGCACTACATATAGTAGCCCTCTTTCAGGGCACTACATATAGTGCCCTGGTCGGAGGAACTACGCGATTCAGAGCCCGCTACATAATACGGACTAAATTCGCGAAAAACTCGCGCACAGCGAGCGCGCATGCCCGGACTTCGTGTAAACTAGTCTCTCCACGTCCAACTTATTGATAACCCTGCTTCTTATTTGGTGGCAATGAGTGGAAGAGAAATATCTATTACTTGGCAAAGGTAAGAAAAAAATAGCTCAGACAGCACTAATAAATGATAAACAGTACACAACCTCAACAGCATTCTTGTCGCCATCGCCACAATTATAACAATGATAACACAACAATTACACTATCAGTTAATAAAACTATAATTACTACTATAACTATATTGTTATTGTTATTGTGGTTATTATTATTATTTGTTATTATTATATTATTATTATAATTATTATTATTATCATTATTATTATTATTATTATTATTGTATGCAGTGTGTGTTTGAGAGAGTTGTCTATCACCGCATTGGGCAAAATTCGCTCCCTCCAGTGAACAAGAGATGCCCAGGCTCAGGAAGATTTCCTAAGTCTGAGCCAACCAGTGCCGAGTAGTTCGCTAACCAGCCCCTCTCCACCGCCGCCACAACCTCCACCTCAACCACCTCGTGGACATCCATCATTGCCGCAACCCCATATTCACTTCAAAATCAACCACAAACTCAACCAATATCACAACCATCTTTCTCCATTGTTCCAGTTCCCAGTACTTAAGTGGATTCCTCAAGGTGTTAGGCATCAGTGCATGCAGAAGTTCTGTTCTATCATTGATGAAGTGGTAGCTACCAACTCCTTACCTGCCTGGGAGCGCCTCCTCCGCTTTCCTACTAGATGTCTGCAGGTACCATCACGTAGCTCCAATGACCACAAGTCCTTAGCTACTAGAGTAAAGAATCAACTTCAAGAAGAGGCAGACCCAATCCCATTACGTAAGTATAAGAAGAGGGCTGGGAGGGCCAAGGAAGAAGAAGAAGAATTGTAATCACTGGGGAAGAGAGTATCTTCAAAGATAGAACAGGGAGATTTTAGAGGGGCAGTTAGGATAGCCAGCTCAGATGATAGGCTTACCCCACACAGTTCTGAGACTCTGTCTGCTCTCCAGGACAAGCACCCCCCCCCCCCCCCCCCCCCATCGAGATACTACTATTCCACCTTCACCCAACCCAGGACCCTCTTGCCCACGTGTTGACCCATCTTCCATTGCTCGTGCTATAAGGTCTTTTCCGAATGGCTCAGCAGGTGGCCCGGACCGTATACGTCCTCAACATCTTAAGGACTTGCTTTTGCATGCAGCTGGAGATGCCGACTCACCTCGCTCGCTCATTTTTGCACCCTGGTTTTGGAAGGCAGGGTGCCGGCCGAAATCCGCCCCTTTTTTTTTGGTGCCTCATTGGTGGCCCTAGAGAAGAAGTCTGGTGGAATTCGGCCCATTGCCATAGGTTGTACTTTGCGCAGGCTTGTAGCCAAGATTGCAGGTCAAATGGTAGTGGAAGACATGGCTAACCTACTCAGCCCTAGACAGCTAGGTTACGGTGTAAGGAATGGTGCCGAAGCAGCTGTTCATGCAACCCGTCGGTTTGTAATGGACATGGAAGATGATCATGCCTTCCACAAGTTGGATTTTAGAAATGCATTCAACTCAATACGGCGTGACAAGGTTCTTGAAGCGGTTCAAGATCTGTGCCCTGACATCTACCCATTAGTCCACTCTTCCTACTCAGCCCCATCTTCCCTTTTGGGGGAGAGTCGGTGATTTCATCCCAAGAGGGAGTTCAGCAGGGAGACCCTTTGGGCCCTCTTCTCTTCTGCTTGGCACTACATCGCCACTGTATGCAGTTGTGCTCCTCCCTGAGTGTAATGTACATGGATGACGTATCGATTGGAGGCACTCTAGAGGATGTGCAGAATGACCTCCAAGTCATCAAAGATGCAGAGATCCTGGGCCTGTCACTGAACCCAAAGAAATGTGAACTAGTCTGTGTTGATCACACAGTGAGGGGCCATCTTGTAGTTGCTTTGCCCGGCGTTGAAATTGTTGATCCCAGCAGTGTCTCTCTTCTGGGCTCCCCCCTTGGTGACATAGTATCAATTAACAGGGCTGTTAAGGAGAAGTTGGGAGATCCCCCGCTCTACACAGTTCCTCCTTCAGCAGCTGTCAGTAGTGGTAAAACGGGGAAATTCGGCAGCAATTTTAGGCAGTACAGGCATTCATTTAATAAATTTAAATTATTAATTCTTTACTTATTTTATTTATATATTACATTATTATTATTATTATTATTATTATTATTATTATTATTATTATTAGCTATTATTATTAGCTACAACTACACTATTATTATATTTTATGATTAGCCTTATTATCATTATTATTATTATATTATTATTATTATCTTCATTATTATCTTTGTTATTGTTATTATTATTACAATTATTATTATCATTATTATTATGAATTCCAGCTAACTAAAAAATATGCATCCCTCCTTTATTTTGAAGCGTAGACTCATGAATGAATGAATTCTAGCTAATTTAAGAGTACACCACAGTTGACATATGTGTTAGTGAATTCTAGCTAATTAAACAGTTTCCCCTCCCGTATTTTGGAGTGTAGACACGTGTGTTAGTGAATTCTAGCTAATTAAAGAGTACGCAACAGTTTTTCCTCCTTTATTTTGAACTATGTCTTAGTAAATTTTAGCTAAAGAAAGGGTTTTCCATGCTGTATTTGGAAACAAGTCCTAGATATTGTGTATGAAAGGCCATAAGCCGGGTACTGATTTCACAATGAGGTGGTGGCCAGTTTTGGTCAATTTCCTAGAAAAGAACAAATTACAGCAACTTAGTACACAAACAAACTGGAAACAGGCTAAGAATAAGTTGTGAGGACCTTAACATAAGGAAAACACAAAAACAATGTGAGGAAAACTGCGGGATAAAAAGAAGAAGAGTATGTTGGTCATTGACACAGTTAAATTCAACTACACAGGATTTACAGTATACTGCTCAAGTACTGCTAGATACTATCCTGAGGGATCACCTTCAATCAAGAAGTAATTTGGTATACACACATCATTGATAGCAGCTAGAGTTTATTACTCTGCTATATCACAAGCAAAAATGATCACACCGGGGGATTCACCTTTGATACCCAGAATGTTGTAAACAAGGCCAACATTGAATTATAACTTCGAACTCCACGTTTAAGCCAGAATTCATCACATTGAACTGCTAAAATTATGTAGAAGGATACTTGAAGTGGATTTCTTTAATGCGAATGTAGAGGCCTGCATGCCCCATATTATATTATATGGTAAATACATTATTAGTGAATGTTAGAAGTTTTCTCTCTCCCCCCCCCCCCCCCCCCCCCCCCCCCCCCCCCTCCCCCTTTCCCCTCCCCTCATCCTCTCCCAAGACGTAAATTTTAAGGAAGAAAAATTGCTAAGAATGGTGCCATTGTGAAGCAACTGCTCAGTTTTGAGTCATATGATTTTGGGCCACTTCTGATGCGTCCACCATCACAAATTATGTGAGGGGAAAGTGTCATACACTCTTTAATTAATAAGAAGTCACTTCAAATGCATCCACCATCACAAATTATACGAGGGGAAACTGCCGCACACTCTTTAATTGATAAGGAGTCATTTCAGATGCGTCCACCATCACAAATTATACGAGGGGAAACTGCCGCACACTCTTTAATTGATAAGGAGTCACTTCAGATGCGTCCACCATCACAAATTATACGAGGGGAAACTGTTGTACACTCTTTAATTGATAAGGAGTCATTTCAGATGCGTCCACCATCACAAATTATACGAGGGGAAACTGTCGTACACTCTTTAATTAATAAGAAGTCACTTCAGATGCATATACTGTCACATAATATACGAGGGGAAACTGCCGTATACTGTTTAATTAGCTAGAAATTTCATTAACATATATATGTTCAGGACAGCAGCAGCCTCCTGAACAGGAGCATCAGCACACAAACAATTAGACTCAATCAACACATTCATTAGCACATTAAATATAGCTAGCTTACCTTACCTTAAGGCACACACTATTCATATGCATAAACCAGCACAAGTTGTATCACCCTAAATGCTTATTAGGTATGTATGTACTGCATGGAAAAAATTGTATTCAAGTAAACCCAAACCTTAGTTAATTAAATTAGTTAAGGTGTAGGCGCTTTAGCTAGGTTAGACGCCTCAGGTGACAGCGGCTCTCTGACTTAGTAGTTTCCTCTTTGGGCCTTGGATAACTGGTCCTTCGGGCGTGGCCATTCCATCGCCACGGTATTAGCCAGAACGACCCACACGCTCGGGAACGCCTCCCAAACAATATAATGTTACAGACCAATTACAAACTTGGACTGTTTTAAAATGGGCCAGACCATTTCCAAACCTCAGGCTGTTTTAAAACAGGCCAGACCACTGGCCAGACTATTTTAGAGTAGGCTGGTCAAACTTATTCAAACCATTTCGAAGGGTGTCAAACCCTTTTTAAAAGAATCAGATCATTAAAACGAGTCAGATAGTAAACCTGGCAAAAAACAAAAACAAAAACAAACTGCTAAATGCAAATAGGGCAGTTGCCAAAGCAGACCCAAGACACAGAACTCTTGTGTGTTCATAAATATTTTTTCTGAATAGAACTATTAAAAAAAGAAATAAATAAAACAGATAGTCTTTTAAAAGTTTGTTAATCTAAACTTCACTAATCCAAGCAATTTGGGCATGCCAATCCTATAACACACTTGATCGTTTGTGCGTGCATCTGTCACTTGTCCATCTTCTTAAAAGAATGTAACTGAAAAGACCTTGCAATAAACTTCTTTAAATGAAAATTTAAAAAAAAGCTCTCACACTCACAAATAACTAGTGCAGGAATACAGAATAGTCAATTATAGGAAAGGCTACAGTTTTTATCACGAAAGCTGAGTAAGGTGGGTCGCAGTCATCTAGGGTGAAAACCTATAAGATTGGCAAGGTCATTCAGTAGATATGGCTATGTTCTCGTGGTCAGACAAAAAAGGACAAAAGACAGGTAAGTACACAAATTACAATGTGAGAAATGCATAAATATGTAATGAGTTTTTTCAAACTAAACATTTCACAAATTTGAACACCCTTTTGGTCCCACTAAAGTATTCACCCACACAGATACAAAGATCAACAAACAACAAGGTAGATGTTAATGAATTATGTTGCTCAGAGTAATCTCTTTTTCCAGCTAGCTCTGTGCACAACAGATTCATTACAAAAAGGTTACTAAAAATAAGGGGAAATATATTATGTCTATGGAATTTTGAAAGGAGGGTTTATTTCTCTTTACCAACAATGGAGTGATATGAACTAAATCAGGCTATTATGCCCATAACCACATTCCTTTATTAACAAATTCAAACTATATTATAAATTACACAGGACACATTAAATTAAAGGAAAAATACATTTTCTCTTTTTACTCTGTTGTGTCATATTAGTATAATCATCTGAAGTCCTGCTTTTCCGGCTCACTTCCATCAGAAAAACAAAACAAAAACAAACTAAGAACAGAAACCTGCCTTGGTGTCTATGTCCTTGGGCTATAAAATAGTTATAAACCAATAAGAATTGGTTTGTACTGCAATTCACAAACCCTCGCAACTTGGGCTTCACCCTCGTGTCTTGGGATTTGTAATCACATACAAACTCAATATTGGTTATAACTATTACACATAGTACTGGTAGCACAGTAGGGTATTCAATAAATTTAGATCACGTTGAACCACTGTATCTGTTAAGACATGAGTCAGTTAAAACAGTATGAGTGTGTCTAATTTTTTTTGACAGTCATTTAAAAACTTCACAAAAAAATTAGAAACTGCAATGTATTTTCTGTAATTTTTTTAATGTAAAGTGCTTTACAGAGACAAAAAAAATGTGTTTGTATTGTGTAGCTTGATAAGGATTGTACAATAAACTTGACCATAAATAGTCATACACCCCATGATAGCAGTAGTATAGTCTTAGTGTTTGCTGTTAGCTCTTGCAACGATACGATGCAGCAAGATGTAAGGAACAAATGCATGTAAATAAAAGCTCCATGTACTTGCATTGTGCACTTATTTCAGTTCTAATTCTAGGAACAGTGACATTATTTCTCAAAGGTGACAAGGCAACACATTTGTCAGAGTGATTTAACGTCTGATCTCAATACTCTGGTCTGGTGTGACGCTGCCTGACATGGCTACCACCATAGCTGTCTCCACGAATGTCATGTCACTGTCAGTTTTGTCTGAGTCCACATCATGTGGTTGAACTTTGACACAAAGAACTGCATTCGTGGCTTCTCTGGTGGACTTTTCTCGATGCAGCATCGTGTGGTGTTTATTGTGGCCGGCAGGTGTACTTGGAGGGACAGTGCGTGTAGCTTCTCCTAGACAGTTAGTACACTATCGCTTCTCCCAAACAAACTTGTTTCTTTTGTCTACGTCATAGTGGGCGAAGGGTTGACACCAAACTAAGTTGTGCTTGTCTGTACACAGAGGGCACTTGATAACTGGCAGCAATTTATTCGGCTTGCTCTTGGCTGAGCTGTTGGCTGGTGATGTGGAAGTGGTTCCAGAGACGTCTGGTGCCATTTGTTTGACAAGGTTTCTGATGTATTCCTCAGCATCTTCTACTTCTTCAGGGGTCAACTGTGGTCAAACTCTCTGTGGTGATATACTAACACAATGTAAACAGCAAGACTTCTGGAGGGTACGCTTACTGTCTACTATATCCTACTATATTAGGCAAGAAGTCGAAATATCGGGTTAAGTTTTAATTAACAATATTATTAGTTGTAAGAACAAGAAAATTTGCTATTATTATAATTATTTCAGCCGAGAATGACTGAATCATTAACATAGTAATTATGCCACATCCTCATTCTGTTATGCCTTGCAGATAAATCATCTAAGGCACTTGGAAATGATTTGTATTAGAATTGTGGGTAGGGTATGGAGCTATGCTACAACTGTATAGGCTAAAATACAAATAACAAAAACAAAAATAAATAAAAACAGTCAACAGCGTAGACTAATATATTATTTTGATCACTGCAAAAGATAATTGGTGAGTGAACCACTATAAGGTATGTTTATGTCAATTATTTCAGCTGTCAATTATTTCAGCTTTTTATTCGGCTGTAAACTATAATCACTATGACAACATCTGGTACAATAAGCAAATGATGGGTAATGACAGGATTAACACAATAACGAAGAGGATGGCTGCAACTGCAGGATTGTCTGGGAAGAAAACAAACCATTCAGCAAGAAAAACAATGTGACTTGTCTCACAAAACATAATATACCAGAAACTCAAATTATTCAATTAACTGGACATAAAAATCTGCCAAGTCTCAACAATTATAAAAAGGCCTCACTAGAACAACAAAGGGGTCGGAGTACATTGTCAGGCTGGTTGATCACTTTTGGGGGATGACACTACATATTCATGGAGAGAAAAAACAGACTTTGGAGTCATGTTTATAAACACTTTCATTGCAAACAATGATCATATAAGAAAGATTATGTGTTATTGTTACTTGCAGTGTAATTCTTTGTCATTTTATTAAAACACATGTCCAGTTAAAAGTGGCACATTTCATTACATATCTCTGTGTACTGGCCACACCCATGACCACACCTTTTCTTGGCCTGACCACTAAAATGGATCTTTCTCCAGCTCTGTATGTCTTGAGCTCATACAGGTAGCCTGAGCCTTCAATTTCTAGTATTTCGGTACTGCAAATCAAGACTTGACGACTCAGTCCCTGCTTGCTGGACCAACAATCAATATTGGCTTCCCTACAGCAACACAGATACCAAGTTTCACAATGTCCACAGCATCTAAAGACACACAATAATAATAGCGATAATTCACTAATAGATAAAAGAATAACACATATATAGATATGTCAAAATGATGTATTTTTATTTACTATGAAAAATGTACTATGAAAACAGAAAATTGGAATTAACCCCAAGGGGCTGCAATCACACTTGTAGAATGCCAAAGGGGATGTAATGGTAAAATATTGGGGTAGTTTGATTTGTATTAATTTCTATGGGAGTACCTGAGTTCAGTACATGATAATAATAATTATTGTTACTATAATTGTGGGGCTGCCCACAAGAGGATGAAGAATAAAGAGATATTATCATATCACACATTGCATAATCACACCTGTAACTTACCTAACTGTTCTCTTAGCTAGTGTGTTCTCACCTAATGAGCACAGTCAGTGCCTCGTTTCTTTTTATGTTACACTTGTGGATGGACGGCCATATAATATTTAACTATCCCATCATATCTCCAATAAGTCTTTGGTTGTAGTTACCTTCACACATCTCATGCATGCTATCAATTAATTGCTCCTTTATATACATCTGAGCATTGGAGGAGTATTTGATTTAGTTACTGCTGATGGTGCAGTATCAGCTATAATATAGATCGACTCTGGTGGCAGTTATGCATTTCTGAGGGCAGTCTGAGTAGCTATAAAGCCTACATCCTCAAACTCAAAGGTGCCCCACAATTTTATTATTATTATCGTTATTATTTTATTGTTGTTATCATTATTATTATTTTATTTTATTTTTTTGTTATTGTTAATAATATTATTATGGCAATGGTAACAACAAGAACAATTATAATTATATGATAGTATGCAAAACAACAATAGAATGCTAGTAAATAACGGCAATGTTTACAAAAATGTTATGTTGATGCTGACAACAATAAATGAATGCTATTTTGCTAAGTAATAAATCTTTCTCTTCAACTTATTGACACTGAAAGTCCTATAGACAAATTTTACATGGAGTCCAGGCATGCGCGCTCGCCGTGCGCGAGTTTTTCGCGAATTTAGTCCGGTCCGTGTTTTAGTCAGACCCCATTTTGATAACACATATAACGCGCTGTGCGTTTCTTTCAGACACTGCACGCATGCGCAGGGTAAGACGGTGATAAAAAGTTTATAATCCTTCCACGCACGCGCTGTCATTCCTAAATCCTGTGCCAAACCTCCAACTTAGAACCCGTGTATAGTACATAGCTACAGCGAATACCTTCAGTAGAAGGGGATGGCCGAGGCTCTATACCCGGTAGAACCTCCACCAAGTTACGAATCGCAAGTAAGCCTTAGCTAAGTAGCAGAAATAACATTTTTACGATTTTCAGCTCCTTCTTGGTTGTCTTTACAGTTTCTTCAGAATCAAGCTCATCGCCAGGATTCTTCAGTGAGTCATTTCAGTAGCTAATGTTAATTATTTGCCAGGAATGGCTATTTATGGTTTTAAGTAGCTTCTATCAGCTAGGAGTTTGTGCATGTGTGTGTTGCTATCATAAGAGATGATGACAAGTATCTGACGCTGTCAACACCATGTGAAATGCCCAGGCAGTGTGATACACTGTAGCCACAAGTCTTTAAAAAAAAGTGTCATTGTCATTGCTACCGTAAGTTAGTGAACCTATTTTGGTAGTAATAACATAACTGATTATTACTTTTGTTTTGGCAGGATGACACCTTCTTGTTATAATTCATTATTAGTCCTTAGTATTAATACAATATTGTTTGGCAAAATTTGTTAAGAATGATATAAATTAGACCTTGGCTCACTATCGAATGGTTTCATATCTATTCATCAATTATGATTTAAGTGCAAGTCTGCTTGTTTGATCAGCCAGACATTTAAAACATTTATAGCGAACTTGTACAACATCTCTCAATATTATGACAAAATTTTTCTTTGTTTATTTTTAAAATTAGACTATGTGTCAAGTAGGGTTATTCTTTGCCATGGCAACTGATAAAGATGTAAGAAAGTAATTAACTCAATGAGGTGTCATAAAGTGGTTTCCATATCTGCGTCTCCCATACCCACTTCAAGCATGTACGAGTAGAACTCATCACTCACAAAACTCAGTCATGCTCTCAATGACACAAGCACACATAGACACACTTCAACGACCGCTTTGGACATGCTCAGTGGTACATATAAAAGATATAGCTATATACCATCTCTGAAGCACACGAACTTCCTACTGCCAACTTACATAGGTCATAACAACCACGTGGTGTTACATTCCTGGCTAATAAATGAGGTTTACTTGGAGACGACGGCATGAAGCCATAAAAATAACGAAGAGTGGAAATTTTACAAGCTATCAAAATAAATTGCTTTGCCAAATATTGCTATTGTTGTGGTTTGTTGTTGTTGTTTTCATGAATATATAAACTTGATATTAGCTGCATGTACATGTGCTTGACTCCAGTTGCCATGACAGCTGTGTACAGCTCAAGGGTAATGGTATGATAAAAGTTCCTATTGTGCAGTAATTCTGGGCATGTTTAGTCTGTAGACCACGGCAACGCCCATTCAAGCTAGAACAGTGCAGGAAGAATGCTTTTGATGATCAGCTGACTTCATAGCTGAGGGAAAAAGATACAGCTTAACACAAATAGCAAGCGAGTTGGCCATGCAATATATATCATAAATAAATTATTTACTAATGGAACACATGAATTGCTCCACCCATATTATCCCTAGAAATAATTTTCATCCTTTAATGATTTACAAATGATTCGTCTTTACAAATTGAATTTCTATAATTTCTCACCTATAAGTTTTCTTAATGGTCTAGAGTAGAGTTAGCACACTGAAGTCGAAATGTATCCCCCTTTCAATGGCAAGCTGAAGGGTATACCCGTTTAGCAATTCTCTATGATGGGTTGCATTCACTGGTTGACAATGTAAACTAATATTAGAAGCATTCAGGTCAAACCTTTATTGATTCAGGCTAGCTAGCATTGTTACGCAAAGTCTTTCATCAAACGGTCAATAATTCCATCACTCTGTAGCACGTGCAATAACATGTCACACGTGCTACTAACATGTCACATGTGCTACTAACAATGTCACACGTATGTTCATAAAAACATATATTCATACATGCAATTGATTCAAACTCAGTAACTCCTAAATCTCCATTTACTTTGCTGATCTTACAGAGAGGGTGGATACAGGGTGGAGGTGAGTGGGGTGGGGGTTGTAATACTTTTATATCACTGTAATTGCTGTGGTTTTCATGCCCAATGTTTTTTTACACATTTTATTATGGTCCTAGTGTGAAACATGTAATATCCTGTTCATGTTACATAATTTTATTTATTTATTTATTTATTTTTACTTCTTTGATAACGGTACTTGCCGGCAATACGGTATAACATATATCTGTTCCTCACCAAGTCCTCACTGATAGCAGTATAGAGAGAGAAGGTCAGTACCAATGGTGGCATTACTTGGGCTAATGGCCTTGATTCTAATGACTCGCATTCAATACTTCAAAGTAAAATTCCATGTGAATGTCTGAAGAAATTCCTCTTCTGAGTAGGAATTAGTAACTAATGAACATGTTTTAAAAAAGTGCTTTCTTGGCTCCTTCATTATCAGCTCGCCACATTACCCCAACTGCCAAATTACGTCTAGTGAAGTCTTGTTTGTCAAGCCATCTTCTATTCATTGAATGCCTCTCTACAACACTTAGTGTAGATGCATCAAACAGCTGGGAAGTGGGCAGATTCCATTCACAAAGTCTGAGTCTTTGGAAGCTTTTTAAAGATGTGGAAACTTATGAATAAGAAGCCATCGGTGGACTAGATGTGTACTAGATTACAAGATGAGCTGGTCAATCGTGTGTGTGTGTGTGTGTATTTGGGTGTGTATGTTTGGTCTTGTAGTGTGAATTCGTGTTTGAGTGTGTGCATGTGTGAGTATGTTTTGTCTTGTAAGAGTACATCCTATTGAAGTAGTTCTCTGTTGCCTGATCGTAATGTGGGTTCAGATGGGGTTGTCAAAGGAGCTAGATGTCTAGATGTGTGAGGTCATTGTAAGGAAACAGGAGTAGGCAAGAATTTGTAGGGAGAGGAGATAGAGAGGGATGTAGGGGGGAGGAGGAAGTAGGAGAGAAGGGAGGGGGATTTTTATTTTAGGAAATACATATTTGCTAGCACTAAAATTCTATGACAACTTTGTGACAACATTGAAAACAACAACAACAAATAAGAAAACGTAAGATATAGTTGAACTTTGAATTTGAGAACTGCATTATTCAATCAGACTTGTAGTACTACAAGCTGTGATACAGGACACAAGGTATAGCTGGTTCATTCACAAGGATTGCTATTTACTAAATATCGTTCAAATTACAAACATAATAAAGTAAAAATATTATTAGTTTCTATCAACTTCCATGCATGCTATCAGATATCTCACTGAAGATAGGCATAATAAATACAAAGAATACAAATTGGTTTTCAGCTTAAGTTGAAGTATTTTTATTATTTAATTTATTATTATTATTGTTATTATTATTGAGTGTTGTCAGTAATGCCATTAATTGTGCCATGAGACAAAAGAAAATTCCCGTGTGATTTCCCATCACAATACTGAAATTATTTAATTAGTAACTTTCATTGCAGGGAACCCCTCCTTGTGGTTGAATAGCAAGCAAGCATTTTGTGTTTGCAGTCACATGACTGGTACACCCAATAAGAGGGGATTCATCCCCATAATCAATCTGCTATGCTTGGGGGTCATAGCCCACACCCAGTAACAAATGCAAGATTTGGGTTTGTTCGGCGGCAATGACTACAGGACATACCCATATAAGTGGATGGGGCCTTCCAGGAATACCTGTGGACAGTTGATGGACCAGTAGTGTGTGTAGACCGCTTGCATGTTGTGGTTCTTGAATGGGAGACTATTGAGGAGAAACCTGAATGGAAGATTCACCTCTACTACACACATGCACAAAATACACACATAGGCTCTCTCTCACACACGCACTCACTCACACAAACTAACATACACACAGACTGAGAGAGAGAGAGACCACACACAGACTGAGAGAGAGAGACCCACACACACACGTCACTCACACACAGACTGAGAGAGAGAGACCCACACACACACACAGTCACTCATACACAGACTGAGAGAGAGAGACCCACACACACACAGTCACTCATACATAGACTGAGAGAGAGAGAGACCCACACACACACAGTCACTCATACACAGACTGAGAGAGAGAGACTCACACACACACACAGTCACTCATACACAGACTCGTACACACAGCTTTACAAGTAAGAAATCTTTACTCAAATGTGGCTGATATAAACACCATTGCCTATAATTATCATGACAGCTGCTAAATTCTAATCCATGTACTTTACCTGAGGCTACTAGAAGTGTGAGTTCAGCCTATGGAGTTTATGTGCTCTCCAAAATCATGCAGGAAACTATTTACCATGGAACGTACCGAACCCACAGTCGGTGGTGAGCTGTTGATGTACATTATCTGTTTCTAGAGCAATATACTCACTTCTCACCTTTGAAATTATTCCACTTCTTAGCACCAGATCAAAACCAATTTTACTTAGCACAGAAAAGGCTTTTTAAAGATTGCTGTATTGTTACCTAGCGCCTTTGATGTATTAAACTAATATTCATTTGTTAGAACTGCTTTCAGCTTGCTATGAAAGCGTACATCAATTAGAGCTAATGATAGAGTCCGATAGCTCCCTTTGAAATCCTTCTTTCTCAACTCTCAGGAACACAACATGGCAGTCGTGCCATTGCATTGCTTTACAGATATCACGCTTTTTTGTTACAACACATAATTTGGCAGTCGGATCATGTCAGAGTGCCTAACAAGGTCAGCCAGTGGCCAGCACCGAAGTGAGACACCACAAAGGTCCAGCCACACACACGTGGTTCCTTCAGCTAAGTGGAGTGGTTCCAGGAAGTAAACAACAGCTGACTGGCTCCATCATCAGCCAATAAGTGGTTGGCAACCTCAACACTGTACTCAGCCAGTCAACTGCCAAAGTGTAGCGGCTTCATTAGCTCATTCCCATTCTCTCGTAATTATCTAATCCCTCTCATGTGGAAATATAGTTTTTGTTGTTGTTGTTATTGTTGTTGTTGTTGTTATTTTTTATTTTCATTGATTGCTGTGTAGCCAAACTATGTGCTTGTACAAAGTGGTTCATTTTTACCTATCTTTACAAAACGGGCTAATATTATAATTGATATTCGATTCGTATTTGTGAATATGTGTTTGTGTGCAAGAGAGATGAGTGAGTGTATTCTTAAAGGGGGTGTGTCAAAATTTATTATCAATTATAGGGGTGATGGTTGCATTAAAAGGTAATTACACAATTTCATCTATTCATTAAGTACAAAAGTGGAACTAGTTTCATATGTTATTTTAATTGATTCCCATTCCAGCCACTACCTTCTGCTCCTCTGCTACAACACCACACCAGGATGAACCGGCCCAGACCCAGGTCTCGGAGCGACCCTCACACCTCCTCCCTGGCAAAGCTAGCCTCCATGTCTCCCAAGCAGAAAGAACTGATGGCCGCCAACTCGAGCACAAAGAACTTCTCCACAGGACAAGACAAAGAGAACATGTCTCCAAGACCCAAGAGAGTTCCCAAGCGTCTCCCTCCCCCACCCCCTAACTTCCCCCCAGGTGGGAGTGTCCCCCACCAACAGTCTAAGTCTGGAGCTCAACAAAGATCACACTCCAACACAGTAACCACACCCAATGCATCGTACGTGCAGCCTACGGGTGATAACTTTGTAGCCTTGCCCCCTGATACTCAAGCAGAACTAAGAGGAAGCATATCTTGTGAAAGCAACGTATCAGCATCCATGTACGATATAACAGATCACTCTGAACGGGAGGATTACAGGCCGCTATCTGCAATGCTCTCCGCCAGCTACCACCCGTCTGCCCCTCCTCCTCACACATACGAGTATATTGACGACTTCTACCAAAGACCTCAGAACCCGCTGGAGAGAAGCTTCCAGGAAGGAAGCGAACGGGTCGTTTACGCCGCCATGCCAATGAAAATGAGACCAGCCAATCAATTCAACAGACAGGTATCAGCTCCTGCCGGTGTATCGCTGCGACTTCGAGGCGGAGGGGCTCAGGGTTCGCTGACAGACTCCCTGGGAGGCATCACTTACCATCCGCAGATGAGCCTCCCGGGGGAGTCAGCCGAAGCTGGTCACTTGTATCGCCACCTGGCAATACCACACCCACCGGCATCATCCTCGCCTCCCGTCCACAGCTTTGTGGACCCGCACTCGACTGTCCAGATGCCTCTGCAGCAGGCAAGGAGGCAAATCCATGTCATACCAGAGACTTGGGCATCGATTGCACCTGCAACCTCTGACTTGACACAGCTTGCACACGGAAATATGGCCGCCAGTCACAGTGCTCGAGTCCCGGTAAGCTCCAACGTGCAATTTCAAGCACATCCCGTCCAACCGGTACAACCGGTATTACCAGTTTCAAACTTCACACCTTTGCAGTCTGCCTGCATGAGCCCTAGCATCAGTGTCTCCCAGGCAACAGACTATAGACCCATGCCAAAGCCAAGGAGCCAGTCTTCTATTCAATCTACCAATTTGTCTAACAGCTACCAGCTTCCACAACAACTGCAACATCAACAACAACAGCAACAACAACAACAGCTGCAACATCAACAACAACATCAACAACAGCTGCAACATCAACAACAACAACAGCTGCAACATCAACAACAACATCAACAACAACAAAACCAGCAACAATCTCAACAGCTGCAACATCAACAACATCAACAACAACAAAACCAGCAACAATCTCAACAGCTGCAACATCAACAACAAGTCTTCCATCCTAATACGCCCTTTACCAGCTCAAATAACACACCCACCAACATCAGTACCCCTCAACAGCAAGCAATGGTCGGCTCTCAACAACACAACCTTCACCAGCACCAGCTGCATCAAGTCCCTGCCAGCAACAGCCAGGTCCTGGCAGCTGTCCCAGGAATGTCACAGCTTCACACCTACTCTTACACACAGCAGTCGTCCATGGTAACCATTCCAGAACTCCTGAATCAGCAGCAGCATCAGCAACTTGGCCAGCCTGCGTCGTCATCTGCTCAGCCTCCGGTAGTGATAGGGATGCCTCATTCGCTCTCCACGCCCCTCATTGCAGGAATTGCTCCAGGGATTCCTGGATCCATGACCGTTCCTGCCCAGCTAAACGTCCAAGTCTTACCGAACTCATTACAGCAGGAATCGGGCACTCAGCAGAACCAGGAAGAGCACACTGACTCTGCTGAAACCCAGGCTGAAGCTGGAACTGCCTCTTCTGTCAATGATGCGGAACCAGAATCTAATGATGGGAATGAAAACTCTTCTAATGATGGTACCAATGTTTCCAGACCAGCGGCCCACAGTGATACTTTAATGACCAGTCCGCAGAGAGAGCCAAAGAGACCTGTCCCGATACCGAGGAACTATAAGAGGATATCGATTATTGATGGCGGTCAGGGGGCGACATCGGGAGGTGAGATGGAGAGAGGGAGGAGCCAGTCTGTCACTGGCAGCAGCATTGAAGGAAATGAAGGAGACTTAACCCACACAGGTATGTATTTCATTTAATTGGTCATAAATGAAATTCATAGTGGAATGGTGCTGCCAAATCTTTTCGTTCTTGTTTTGTTGTTGTTGTTGCCTTTGTTGTTGTTGTTTTGTTGTTGTTTTTGTGTGTGTATAGCTATCAAACTACTAAAGGGAAATTTGAATCGGTTTCTATAAGATCCAGACCCTAAAAGATTCCTCGCTTGTTCATTGATTATTACAGTGCATTTCATTATGTGATTGTTGATGTGCCAATGACTTCAAATATCAATAATTTAATTACACCACTCATCAGCAAGCTAACTATCACTTCAGACTAATTAACCAGTAGTGTACACACATTTGTACAGGAAGGTCGTTTTTACATTGCGTATAAAAAACAAATATAGGATACCATTATTCTTGCAATACTATATAACTGAGCAATTTTTTAATACAAAAAAGTGTGCATTTACTTTGCAATCACTGGTACCTGTATTATAATTGTCGTTTTGTTTTTTGTTTTGTTGTTGTTGTTGTTGTTTTGAGGGATGGGACGTAAAGCAGCATAAATTTTCAAATAACTGTTCATTGTACAATATAGCCATCCATCATCGTCATAGAAATTAGAATATTAAAATGAAATATTTCAAATGCACACTTACTTCCTGTCTAATTACAATTCTCGTACTTCTGAATGTATTTCTGATTAGCACCAGCCAAACCTCCACGACGATTCGTCCGCAAGCCACCCCCACCTCCTCCTCCCATCTCTGGTGCACCAGATGCAGCAGGAGGGACTAGTATCACAGATGATGATGATGATGATGATGATGATGAGTTAGAGACTTCACCAGAAATCCTTCCATCATCCTCAGCCACAGATCAGTCACCAGAATCTCCATTGCAAACTCCAATGACTCCTATTGGGTACAAGATAAAGGTGAGTGAGTGTTGATAGTATATCGGCTACTTCAAGAGTTTGGTTTTGCTGCTGTTTTAGTTCTTTTGGTAAGGAAAATTAGATAAAAAATTGTCTCACTATGTATAATGCCCTATAACTCAGGCTTCACCACAAACTCTTAAAGATCTTTTCGTAGCCAGAGAACCACAGCTTATACTGTGCAGTAGATTGGTTTTATTTAAAATGGCTGACAGCAATACCTTTTTAGGGAGAGAGGGATTGAACATTCTTATATCGGCAGTTAGCCAAGCAAAACAAAATGGTGATTTGGTTATGGGATGGCAGGAATTGTAGTGTCAGTGAACAGTACACTAAATGGAATGTTTGGCAAGTTCTCATCTTGGCAATGGTGGAGAGCTGGTGACATCACAGAGATGTCTAATTACTGCACTGGCTTGAATTGTCGTCAACACATGACAGATTCCGGGCTAATTAGGGGCGTGGTGGGTTCATGCTTTTCACTCAGATAAGTTCAATCAATATTCGGGACATGAATGTACATGATCACTGGGTGGAGCTATGGGTGTGGCTAACCCATCATATTGATCCTAATATTCTGGTATTTTGGAGTACTGTGTTAGATATAAAAGTCAGCACTTGTCTAGTCTTAAACTTATTCTTCTAAACATGAAGTTATATTTCATTCTGCAATATATTATATATACATGTACACGTATATTATATATATATTGTATAAACCAAGTGCTAACATGGTAACTACTGTGGCAGCTTTTTAAAGAGTTTGTGACTTGTTCAATTCAGTTTGTGCCTTGTGTCAAATACCAACGCTTACGGTATATTAAATTATCCCTAGTAACATCTACTTTATCCTCGGCAATTGAAAGGGGGAAGGAACGGGCCAGGAAGTTGGGGGAGGGGATCAGGTTTATTTACGAGAGGTTAGTTGTAATGATAAGAATGTTTTATAAATAGCACAGCCCATTCAACCACCCCATTACTTTATATGGAATATACATAATAAACAGAATGTGTATAGTATATCTGTTATTATTCTCAGGATATATTCTCTAACGGCAATGTCATCAATCTGCTGCCTCTGTCCGACCCTCTGAGGTTGCCAATAAAAGCTTCTAGTAGTTCAGTCAGTGGAAGAGGAGCATTCAAGAATGATTGTAAGTTACCTGAGGTTGTCCTGGCTAGCTATATGGAGCCACCATTGGTACAAACATACACAAATGACGTTAGACTTAAAGCGGATCACCTGATTCTTATGCTTGTTAGTGTTTAGATTTTTTTACACCTGTGATTTCATTAAGGAAAATTACTGCAATTAAATAAACCATATTATATATAATGCCTAATTATCTCATATGTATAATATAATAATAACAGTCTACTAAAGATAGGAATTGATTGGCAAATGAGGTGAGTCAAGCGTGACTCTATCAGTGGGCGTGCCAATTGAAGCAAATTATCACTGTACATTATAGCAAATACTTCTGGGGCTTGCAGGCCAACCTTGAGACGGACAGACTTAAACACTCACACTTTTGTTCTCTTTGCAACAACCGCCTAACAAAACTTCGCAGACCACAAGTGTATTTTAGAAAGCCACTAAAAGTCGGCACTCCACCTCGTCAATGCCAATAAAGTGAAAATACACTTCAACTTCAGCACTTTTAATTTCAGTGTCTGCTACACACTTCAGTGTGCTACTACACACTACGTTGGGCTCCAATTAAACTAGTGTGAGAAGTTTCAAACTGTGCTTCTCTAGGTAGCGCCTTAAAAATTCGAGTACATTTCCATTTCAGCATGCCACAGATGAGCGCACTCAACTTCCACTAAACAATGAACACTTGGGTTTTAAGGAAAGAAAATATAGACTTCTTGCTAATGAATGCATCACTAGCTCAAGTTGAGCTCCATCTCTCCCTTAGCTCAGTACTCATATAAAAATAAAAATTTAATAGAATGTGAACAATTTGCAGCTAATAATAACACTTCATTATTACATATGACTCCTCTAGCTTGCTCGCCATTTTCTGAAACACATCCATAGTTGACCTAAATGATAGCACCTTTGATGTTGCCAACACCCAGTGCCTAATCTTAAATGTATCATGTCCATGCTAGGCAAGTTTGAAGTAGTGTACCTGTCATCTGCTATGGGTCATGAACAGACTGTGCTCGTGGTGATGTTCAAGAGTTTCAGTCGAATCAACCGCTACCTCACCATCAACACCAAAGGAAAGATAAAGATGTCGAAGGTAAGGGGTCCTCAAAACTATAAGACCTAACAAGGAAACAGCTAGCATGTACATTCATTGACACTATGCAGTAAAATTATAGGCTTCAATTATAATTAGAGTATATATTTGCCCGTAAAGTATACTGTTGGATTACTTATATTAAAGTTTAGATCATAATCACATATTGTGGATTCACGTATTTGGATACTTCTGTCAATCTAGCCTGCACTGTATATGGTACTGAAAGTTAATGATGTAACTGTAAACTGATAGTTGCATGCTAATAGGCACTAGCTGTGGCAGTGGCATAGTGGCTTACATGTCATGCTGATATTTCATCCCTCCCCTGCCCCTCTCCCTTTTCCCTCTCAATATGATACATGCATACACACACATACTCACACTCCATACAGGGGGCCACAGAGAAAGCCAAGTTCATAGTACGTCAGGTGAGTGAGAGACCATTACTTCGCTACGGAGTAGTCTCGCTGGAGTCGGCCATCCACCCGGAGTGGTATATATCTCTCTCTGCAAGGGGCAAGCCTCGAAACTGTTCAACTCCTGGAACTCAAATCCGCATGGATGAAAGTCGTTTTGCCGTGAGAGTAGACGTAAGTGTTGATATGCAAGTGATAGTTTCATATTTTCATTAATTCTGCCTGTGAAAGAGAAAGAATATATTTGACGATTCATGTATTTTACAAGGATATTTTTACATTTCAAATCAGTTACAGTGATTAATTTGACTCTAGAATAAATATTATGTTGTTGTTGTTGTTCTTGTTAATATCATCACCACCACCACCATCATCGTTAGCATCATCATCATAAATAATACCTCAAAAACTATGTTTTAATTTTTCTTTAAGTCACTCCATTAGGAATTTACCCTGTCGTTCATGTACATATTTGCACCAGAAGTGTTTGAGTTGAAATTATGGGATAAACAACTTGACTGAACTAAGTCCCTGGTTTTTAGACCTTTAGGTAGGCTGTTGTTCGGGTTTTTGGTGGCTGTATTCCTGGTATTAACTTGGGTGGGGGATCAACCCGTGGAGGCACCTTTTACGTGGATGGGTTGGGGCCACTATATTCTACTTTATGTATTTTCTGGTTTTCACCCCCTTAGTGGGTATATTGGAAAACCTTATGATGAGGGCTTGTTAATAAACCAGTTAACCCTATGGGGCATATATGGCTGTGCAGGGTGGGTTTTGGTGTGTGTATGTGTGAAGTGTGTTTATATTACTGGTTCTGGGTGTGGAGGGTGGCGTTATGGTTATTTCTGCCACCCATGCGGTACATGGCGTGTTATGGTTGGTGGCTACTTTTTTGTGTGGGGTGGCACTTTTTGATTCTCAGGGATAGATTACATTGCGTTTATTCTTTTGATTATATACGTGGGGGCCATAGCAGTTTTATTTTTATTTGTAACTATGATGCTTAATTTAGTGGTGCGCACCACGTTTGATATGTCTAACGGTTTATTAGCAGGCTTTGTTATAGGGGGTGTTTTATATGGCACCTTACTTACTGTATTTAAGTTCAGCGAATGTGGTGTACAGTGGAGCATGTGATTTTACCATCCACCACAATGTTAAAGTTTTGGCCTCAGTGTTGTAACTGACTATGCGTATGGTTTCTAAAGTAAATAGAAGTTGTTGTTGTTGTTTTTAAGTCTGCTGGGCTATTTTGTCAATTATCGTTGCACTATCAATAACACGGGGGAGAGGAGGAAGTGTATGTGCTTTGAAAGTGCTCATGTTAGCTTAGATTGTCCAAAATTATTGGGGTTAGCCTCCTAAGCCTTGCCTTTTCTACACCACTGATCAGACATTACACCAATCATCATTCAGACTGTGTTGAGATGTGACATACTAACCTCATAAAGCTACATACTAACCTCATAAAGCTACATACTAACCTCATAAAGCTACATACTAACCTCATAAAGCTACATACTAACCTCATCAAGCTACATACTAACCTCATAAAGCTACATACTAACCTCATAAAGCTACATACTAACCTCATAAAGCTACATACTAACCTCATAAAGCTACATACTAACCTCATAAAGCTACATACTAACCTCATAAAGCTACATACTAACCTCATAAAGCTAGATGAACTTCATATTTGTACAAAGTAATTCAAACACTTTTTTTTTTTTTTAATGTGCAGAGAATATTTAATCCGTATTCTTCCTATCTCCAGTGCTTTGACAAGCCTTCAATAATGGTGAGTTGGTTGAGTTGTAAGAAAATGTTGTGCCACATTCCAAAAAATATGGCCGTGATTGCTATACTACATTCTGACTCACACCTACACCCACGTGCTATACATTCTGACTCACACCTACACCCACGTGCTATACATTCTGACTCACACCTACACCCACGTGCTATACATTCTGACTCACACCTACACCCACGTGCTATACATTCTGACTCACATCTACACCCACGTGCTATACATTCTGACTCACACCTACACCCACGTGCTATACATTCTGACTCACACCTACACCCACGTGCTATACATTCTGACTCACACCTACACCCACGTGTTATCTTTGTAGCTGTTTTTTTTTTCAGTTTGTCTAAGTAAGTCAGACAATTTCAGACTTACTCTATCCATTTGGTTAACTCTTGTTTTTTGTCTTTTTTTGTTATTTTTATTTTATAATCATTTTACTTCAACCGATGTTACATAGAATCAGGTAAGGGATCGCCAGATCATCCAGCTCCAATGCGTGCCAACAGAGAAGTATTTGTGCATAACAATGAAGGGGAAGCTGAGAGACACAGGAAATAACAGAGACTTATCAAGTAAGATTAATTTATTCTTATGTATAATGTTTATTCCTGTTTCTTCCTTTTTATCTAGCTCACTTCATGTTCTTTGATCGAGGTATGGGGGTGGGGTCACTTAGAAGCAGAAAAAACGCAAAATATTGGTTGAGAGTTAAGGAGGGACGAGTACAAGGAAATGTAAGTGAGTGAGGTTGAAATGTATTGGGATGGACTGATTGATATTTAACCACATAGTAACTGCACATCTCTACAGTTGGTTTTATATAGCTAATTAGGTGAGTACAGCCCCTATGCAGGACAGTGGGAGGTTCTGGTGACGCCAATGCACTCGTTGCAATAGTGAAAATTTAATTAAACTTTGCAAGAGAGGGGGGGGGGGGGAGGTTTTTATCATCCCTATAAAGAGAGAACAATATTACTCTAATGGACTGCAACCGTTCAGTCCAGAATGTTTCTCGAAAGCTAAGAGCTCGTTCAAGTGCAGGATATATTTTAGAGATGCCCACACACAATTTTATCATAAGAAGTACACGTTTTTATAATTATACCAAATGGGGTATTAGTGTCACTAGACCATCCAGCGTTTCCACAGAGGGGCAGTTCTCGTCACATTTATTGTAGCTACCTTTATAGCTAATTCCACAGTAATATGTCAGTATTTTAAGATACTGTTTCACTTTAGGGCAAGCCTGACCTTGCATCTGATTTTCGTCTGCTGGAATGTCCCGATGGTTCTGTTATGTTTGAGTCCATCATCACTCCTGGAATATTCCTGCATCCTCCTTGTGACTCGGCCCAGACAGACACTCCAAGCAAGAACTTCAGAATAAAGCTCATTTCAAAATGAAGTTTCAGTCACGTTAATTTTCATATTTCTGTCCATATCATTTCTTGTCTCTACATATGGTATTTTAATTCATGTTTTGACAAGCGCGATTATGCTTTTGGGTAAGGTATCGTTATTTTAAACTAACGCACTTATTTCGATTTCCGTAGCACCGAGAATCGTTATGGAAGACGATTTAGTGTGCAATTTCAAGAAATGCAGAAAGAGGATAAATGGAGTGGCCTGGGTAAAAAAAAGAAATTGTCTTGCATCATATTACGTGAAGATTATTTATATAGGTGACGTCATGTTCTCGTATCCTTAACAAGCAACATAAATTTTAATATCTTTCATATCTATCAAATTCTTTGACTAATAAATAGACATATTTTGTGAAGAGGATGGGAGCAGGGAATTTTCCAAGCAACAAATATGCCCTGCATGTAAGTTTATTTCTAACTGATAGCAAAGGCTCTAGCTATAGCTAGCTATAGCTTCTTCTTTTTTCTTGCTTTTTTTTTTTTTTTTTTTTTCCATTTTCTTTTCTTTTCCTTTTTTTCTCCTTCTTATCACAATCACTATTATGGTTTCTCATACTATTTAATTTTTACACTATCACTTCGGTTGTTATTACAACTTTCTAATGTTTTTGTGTTTCTTGGCCTTATATTACATTGTGTTTGGTGTTTCATTAGGTGAGACAGTTTTATCAGGCCAGTTAGACTTCATTCAAGTGGATGTCCATCCAAGTGAACAATACAAATCAGTGAGTACATGCCTGACTTAAAAATGCCGGCTTAAGACCACAAACCAACCATTAAGAGCTTTGCCTGTTGCCTATCTATAGATGGTTCTAGCAGGCCAGAGACCAGAAGTAATTATGGAAGTGTGCACAAGAGCAATGTCATTCTGGACTTACCAGGTAAGACAGTGGGACTAGACATAGTTCTTCATTAGTGGATTAAAATTGTTGTTGTTGGTTATTGTTGTTTGTTGTTGTTATTGTTGTTGTTGCTGTTGTCATCTGTAGGCACATCAAGAGAGAGCCTATCAGGAATATGTTGCAACTAAAGCAGTTGAGAAAGCACAGAAGCAAGAAAGCTATTATGAGCAATTACTTTCAGTCAATCAGTCAGAATTGACAGGTATTCACAGTGCACAAAACATTTTGTTCCATTGAAAATAGCAAAGTATTTGCATTAATAAAGTAATTGCTTACAACAGTTACGATATCAAACGATTTATCACAGCTGTAAAGTCTCAACTGTCTTCAATTAAGAAGGATATTGAAATTGTAAAGACGAAGTATAATGAGGTGTCAGAAAAGTTGACAGAGAAAAGTCGGCAGTATCAAAAATTACAGGTACCTAATTTTCTTTCATGTCTTGCAATCAAATAAGGTGTGTTTTGTAGGGAATGTATGAAGCTCTTAGAAGGTAAGTTCTCTCACTCTAGTGTCCACACTGGCAAGCTACTCTTACAAAGGCAGTATTTATTATGTGTTGTACAGAAAGAACATCAACCCATCTTCTCTAGATGGTGACATAGACAAAGGTTCTCCACGAACTCATCCAGGAGCTCTGAGACATTGTTTTGATTTGCCTCTGGTAGGCTCAGTGACAGATAGAAATGGCAAGTGGTTGATTGGCCTTATGTTATTGCAACCCTAAGGGAAGGACACAAATAAATACTAGTGTGTACAGAAATTGAATCACGATTATTTGAGCTTGGGCCAGACTAGTGATCTAAAAAAAAAAAAAGACAAAAAAAACATTTTTGGAATTCACAAGTAAAAAATAGGTTCTCTTTTATGTGTGTTCTCAGTAGTTAACCCTGATTGCTAAATATCAACTCAGTTAGCAATTGGCTTGACAAACAGTTGCATTTTTTTTAATGTGTAACAATTGTTTAAGCCAGTAGTTGTGAAAAGAAATTGCCCTGAGGTAAATGATTGAAGAATTGTATTAATTATACAATTTCTTCTTTTTTTTAAAGAGCGGTTATTTGAGGATAATCCTCTTTGTTTTGTTTTGCTTTTGTTGTTGTTGTTGTTGTTTTTTGTTTGTTTGGTTTTTTGTTTGTTTTTGTTTGTTTTTTATTAAGTTTACTTATTTTATACAGCTTAAGAATAACTAAAGCCTAAGATTTTGTAATGATTTTGAGGCCTAGGATTTGGCTGTAAAGGAGTGTTAGATTAATCAATTAACAGGACTCACATTGCATCCTTTACAGTATTTTTTACAAAAACGTTAGCCTTGTAATAGTAAATTGTTTAATTTCCCTTCCATATCTACCTAGCTCTCCCCCATCATGGATTTCACAGCAAGCAGAGTGTAGGTAAGTGATACACATGTAATATATATTAGAAATCCCATTTACATTCTAATCCTTGCAGACTACTTTTTGCCTAGTAGCATATCCTCTGTTTCTGAAGTTTTCAACAGAGCTAATAAAATAGCTGGCTCTTACAATCCAGACCCGACTTTAGCTGCCGCCGTCAACTCTGCTGCAATGCAACCTTCATATCAGGTAATACATAGTAGCTAAGTTGTTCTCTTGCTTAATGGTGTATTTGCTGCTTTTCAGTTGCAGGGGAAAACCAATGAGAAGTTTTCAATTAAAATGAGTAAGAACAAGCAGGCTGAGAGTGGAGGCAAGACTTGAAGAGTGAAGATTCATTACAATACTATGTCACAAATATTTAGCCATATTATTGTGGGTGTTATTTCGTCATTAAATATCAAGTAATGGACTGAAACAAGAATTTTCAAGCACGATGAAGTATATGTAAACAAGTGGCACCTTTGAGTAAAGTATTGCACTTGGATACAATGCGTAGCGGTTGGTAAAGGGTCTTGCTACGCGAGACAGTACCAAAACTCCGCAATAGCGTCGTCAGTTGTACTACTCGACTTAGTGAGTTCGATGGCGGATGGAACAACCCTGGGAAAATCCACCAAAAAAAATTGCCAAAATTGATAATTTTGAATCACTGGAACTACATGAAGGAAGCCATGCCATTACACGTCAAAGGGTTTCTAGGAAAGTTGCTTCTTGCGTACCGAATTCGAACAACTCAATAGAAGGTGCCACTAACTTAGAAATGTTACCTGAAATTAGTAAGTACATAGCGCCAGAGTTTAACAGTTGTACTACCTATTGCTGACATTTTATGTATGCCTAGATATCTATGCGAGAAAGAGTCCATTTCAGGGTCAGCAAGATCACATACAGTCTTGTGGCATTGACTACTTAGCATTTTTACCTCCTCCTTCTGATGCCTTACTTGCTGAACATAGAAGAAAGAACAATGAATACAGCAGAAGAAAGTATCTATTAAATGCAAAGGTAAGTTGTCACTCACTTTTAAGATATTCATTCTTTTCTAGAAGTGTTGTGGTACAGAAGTTACAAATTAGCTATATAAGGAATTTAGAACTGCCAGATTAAATAATTCATTGTTTTTTATATAAGCTCAGTTTTTTTTTCTAAAGGTTAATTAATTGAAATACACTGTAGGACATTCTAGGCAATTATAGAAGCTATATATTTGCATAGTAGTTTTTACAGAATTTGATTAGGCCACATCAAAAAAAATCTTGTTTATTATCTGAATTTTTTAACTTGATGAGAAAGGGAGGGTTTTATTTTTATGTTTTGATCATATGAATGAGTAAATCAGTAAAAATGACTATATTTAACATTTGAGATACTATTATTATATTGTAACATTTCGGTCCTTTGATCTTCCTCGGTTTTACTCAGTCAGTGAATCTAAAGAAGGCCCTCAAACTGAAAAGTTTATCTCTTTTTTTAATTCATGCTGACAAGTTGAATAACCTCTTCACTATTTTATTCTACTTAGCAATAAGCCTATATAATTATATACGCTTTTTGTCCCATCTCTTGGAGAATAGGATTCATTCTTGTGACCGCGTATGGGGAAATCGGGCACAACGCGGCATGCGTAGACGTCTCAAAAAGATCGATTTAGTTCTTAAATTGTATTAAATAAGCCTAACTAAGGGAACGGTTAGGTGATATATAGCGGGAATGGCTAAAGCTACGGCGATAAAACTTGGAGAGCTTAATATCTGCTTACCGAGGAGTGTGTAAGTGCAACAAAAAAAAATTTTCGTCGGGGCCGCGTTGTGCCCAATTTTCCTGTAGACGGTCACCTATAGTGATATAGCATGTCATGTGTGACAAAGAGAGTGTGAACATTTTTAATCAGATTAATGACTGGAATAAAAATTAATGACTGGAATAACTTGCTAGACAATGAACATGTGACTGACATGCCACTTGAAACAGAAGTATATAGGATATCATCTTTGCCAAAACTCCATGAGGATGCCTTCCAAACTACTGAAGGTCTTCATAATGAGGAAACTCAACAGGCATGGAGGACATAGCATTGAGAAGAGCCCTACATTTTAATTTCAGTTCTTTAAGCTCCTCTGTCTTGTTTCTTTTTCCTTCAGACTTTCTGCTACCTCAATTGTTTACCTCTTGTTATCTTATCAATCTGTAAAGACTAGAAATTGGATCACACTCACACAATTGATAAAAAAAAACATGTCAGTGGCATGTAAAACAATTGTAGTAGAAAAACTGAAACAAATTAATGTCTTTTAGATTAGAAAAATAATTAAAATTGAAAGAATTTGGAATTTCTTGAAAAGTATATACTACAACAAAAATGTCTCCTTAAGACATGATCAATTTTACGGCCCACTTTGGCAAGAAGTCAAAACATCGGGTTAAGTTTCAATTAACAATATTGGCTGTTAGAACGAGAAAATTTGCTATTATTATAATTATTTCAGCCGAGAATGATTATCATTTTATTTATTTATTTTATGCGGTGTATTTTATAATGTAATAAACATTTACAAGAAATAAATAATACAATATTTCATCTTTTTTTAATAGCTTGAAATGCCAAAGAAATCACATCTACATCATCAGAGTGCAGCAGGTACAATATTAGCTGACAAGTACCATTAACATTTTATCAGTATTAACTGCAGATCAACCTCACGAGGCATCTTCCTTGGACATGGTCAAGCCCTGGATAAGCTACCATTTCCCTCAACCACGTCACATTGCACCACTGAGTGGTTCTCATTCCATATCCAGCAGCAGCTCAAGAGATAGCTCTATGAATCAGGCATTTTTGAACGACCAAAAATGGGGACGTGAAGTATCGGCTGACGAGGAGGTTTTCTTCTCTTGCAAGTCCAGACACGTACGACACCAATATCTTAAAGAATCCACCAATAAAGTTCACCGCAAGGTTTCGGAGAAGAAGAGAGCTGCTCACTCAGATAAAGCAGACTCTACATGCTCCTCACAAGGGGCAATATGTAAACCCACTTCTCAATATTTATCACCGATATCTTTCTCCAGGAACTGTGCAGTGGTAGAGGCAATGAAGAGCATTAGCAGCACTGGTGGATCCCAGGATTCATTGTCTGAAATACCCTTAGCTCCCAACCCAACGATAAAGCTGAGTGCTTACCAAGTGAATCAGAGATTGTCATCTATTCAAATGCATGCCACGCCTTCATCTACAACGTGCTCAAATGTAGCTAAGGATAGCACTAAAGGACCACCAGTTGCAATTTTGTCATCCAATAGCAACTTAAACAGTGTGAGTATAGTTTCATTTGTGAGCTACCACACATCTAAAATTGATGATGATGATGGAGAGAAGAACTATTGGTTCAATGAAAAGGTTTCAGACTCAACAATTGTTTCATCTAAAGTAAGTTTATATACTTTGTCAGACTCATCATAAACTTTAAATTCTTGTTGTTGTTATGTGTTTACTATTGTTGTCTTATTCCAGTGCTTATTTTGTTGTTGTTTTTAGTGCCGATGATTTTGAAGTTGTTGTTTTTTTTAATTCATTTTACTATTTCTTTGTAGCTATGTACTACAACTGAATCTTTATTGGGAGAAATCCTGAGTCATAGTGGCAATGCTATGCTAGCAGACTTTCTGAATGGAGTACCACTTACAAATAATCAGGACAGAAATGAGCTCAGGTGTAGTACAGAGAATGATGGATTAGTCGTACAGCAGCCTTCAAGGTCACTCTACACCATTTCTGTGGACAACTTTCAGGACTCTCCAAGTTCAAGGTACAGCCAGTGTACATTCTCAACAAATATCGTGAACAAATGTACACTGAGTACCCAGGTAAAAAGAGTTTCTGCCAGTAGAGAGGGCAAACCCCCCATGGAAGCTCCACTTCAAGCTTCTAATGTCTGCTCTAATATTTCTACAAGCGAAAGTCCTTCTGAATCCAAAAAGAGTTCTATTTCCTCCCTGCCACAATCAGAACTGCTGTGCCCAAGAAGTGATCCCCAAATTCATACCAGTGAAGGCAAGACCTTTCTTCCTCCGGAACTTTCAGACGTAGCAGCCAATAATGACTGTTTGAACAACTGTACATACACACTAGTTAAAAGGACTATCTTCAATCCCACCAGATACCAAACACAGCAGCATGATAATCAGTTCTCATTTCTAACCTCGTCTGATTCACCTTCCATTTCAGAATCCACATTTAGATCATTGACCACAAGGCAAGATCAGAGTTCTGCTTCTTTGTTTACTCATGGTTTTGGTGGTCAAGGTGGTAGCATCTCTAGCAGCGTGTCAGTGGTTCCATTCCCCAATGTGAAGAAGTCTAGTATTGCCACTAGCATGTCCTGCCACTCGGCAATTACAGATACTATTCAACCCTCTTCTGTGTCAACATTAAAAAGTGATGATACATTGAAAACCAATGAAGGACGAAATGTTGATGTAATGGGTAGAAGTGACTCCCACAACATAAACAGATTCAAAGGAGACGCAAATAAGCCTACAGTGAGAGGCCAACCACGTACTAGCTTCTCACTGGTAGATACTAAATTGACTAACAAATCAGGTGATCTGAAACCAAAAATACATCTGCAGCATTCTTCACTCCCTGGCAAAGTTAAAAAAGAAGTACGCATCACTAAATATAGAGAAACTAAGCCAACTCACTCACATGAGCACAAGGTAAGAACATATTCTACTTTATAGTGTTTATTTTCAATTAGCTACTATCCAACCAAGCAAGTGTGCTGCTCATAAAGGTCTTAATTGTATTTAATTTTATATACTTGTAATTATTAATTACAAAATACAATTTTGTTATTTAATTTTTATTTTTTATTTTGCAGACAAAGCCAAATAAAACTTTAAAGTCAAAAATAATGAAGGTAGTTAGTCGCTTTTTCAAGACCTAACCTTCTAATTCTGTCTTTTTTGCTTTATAATAAATTATATAGTACATAATAACTTCATATAATTTTTTATTGTGACATAAAATTAAGGTACATTTATGTAATTTCATTCCAATTACTAATCCGAATTCTGTGTGGTAGATTTTGAGAGTGTCCACAATAAGTTATATCTTATCAAATTTGTGATGTCGAATGCTTTACCAATGTGAAATAGGTATTCAGTGGACCTGGCTACTAATTTAGGCTTAGCTATTTAGAATGGCTACAAGAAGAATTAATGAAACCTATACCATTGAAGTTAATAGCTATAGTGATAAAATAGTGATTGTTCAGGACCCAAAAAATATTTAAAATGAGCTATATTATTGAACAGATTAATTTTAACCCACCATTTCATGTGTGATTTGTTTTACTGGTAGAGTCTCTTGGTGACTAATAAGTAACACTAAGTCTCAATCCTCGCATGAGTTTTATAGAATATCTCAAGTCTATTCTCCATGATATTTTTGAAATCTTTTAAAGTCAGTTTTCATAATATTACATACACTATATGTGACCGGATTTGCGAAAAGGGACCTTATCGCGCAAAAGCTAATTCTGAGATAAAGACCAAAAATGCCGCATGGATCATTTTTTCTGAAATTTAGCTTTTATCCATTAACATAACATATAACTCTATGCTAACCTTCACGCAAAGTTTCAGGACCTAGTTCAGTCTGCAAAGCAGAGAAAAAGCTGATAGAATACACCATACACAAAAACGTTTGAATATCAATAACGCGTGCACGGAACTGCACCGCGGGAAAACATTAATTGGCGAGCGAGCGTAGCGAGCGAGACACTTACAGGGGTAACACAATCGAAAATCGGGGATGTTTGTTTATTTATTTATTTATTTATATATATGGACGTACGTATGTCATCGCGTTTTTGTGTTAGTTATGTGGTCGACCCCGTTCCAAATTGCACTAAACAGAATCCTCTGGTTTATCGATCAGTACCCGTATCACCCTAGAAATTGAATTGTTTACCTTTTTGAATTCTTTTGCGGGTGCAGTTTTTCTATTAGAGTTAGTGGCGGTGGTAAGTCAATGCGCTCTTTGTCATGGTTATAAGCTGTGCGCAACAGTATTTACTTGAAAATACATTGTCCACTAGACTACTGCGAAGGTAAGTCTGTGTAGGTGCATGTCCAGTTGTGTCAAAGCATTGTGTGTTACAACCACTACTTAGCTAAGAATATCACAGAGAAAATTTTTAAATAACGTGTATTGTTTTTTTTTTTGTTTTTTTTTTCCTTCCAAGCAGTTGCAGAGAGTTGTTACTATGGCACTGAAATCCCTTTACCCTGTATGCTAAATTTAAAAACTGGACCTTATTTTCAGTAGCTTCAGTGTTAGAAGTCAAAATCATTCATATAAAAATAGTATAGTCTTTAGGCTCGCTCGCCATTTGTGCTCAAGCACATCACTAGTAACTATGACGTATGTATGGATGGTACGTATGCTCTTTAAACGCACGCGCGGGGAACTTTTTTCTCCTAAAAACACGGCCGTTTTATGGGGGGATACGGAGTGCCGGTTGTTGGTTGTCAAGAGCCGTTGGTAGTCAGAATGCCGTAGTATTAATGCTATGGAAGCTACTACTACTCGAGGGAAGCTGAGATAAGTACGCAATTCCATATTTGTTAGCTAAATATGCAAAATTAACTCTGGCCTTTCTTTTTTGTAGCTAATAGCTAGTTGACAGTGACTGGTAAATTCAAATAGTCAGATTGGCTCAAATTTGGTACTACAAAAGTTACCACTGCTCAAGAAAACGAGGTAAGAAAGTAATTGTGTATTTGTGTGCTAAAATTGATTGTCTTTTGTTTTTGTAGGTAAGAGCTTGTTGTCAAGAATTCAAGGTAATTCAGATGGTCAAAGTAACTTCAATTTGATACTACAGAAGTTATCAATACTCAAGAATGATGTAAGTAGTAATTCCATATTTGTTGGCTAAAATTACAAATAATAGCACTGGTTTATTTTTTATCGTAGCTGAGAGCTTGTTCAAGAGTTACTGGGTGATTGAGATTATCAGAATGGTTGATGTTTGATACTACAAAAGTTACCATTAATCAGGTAAGAGAGTGATTTTGTATTTGTTTGCTGAAATCAAATGTCATAACTGCTATTATAGTGTTTGCATGAAGTAAGCTAAAAGAGTAACATTTTATGTTACCTAACTATCAGGCTCGCTCGCCATTTGTGCTCAAGCACACCACTAGTTACAGTTACGTAACCGCCCGGTAACCGCCCGTCGTTATAGTAACGAGCCCCACCCATACGTAACTCGGAAATATACGGGAACATTGCTCGTCCGCGTTCAAGTTTAAACGCGTTTTTCTCCACAAAATGTTTTTACGAAGCTACCGCGTTGGGCGAAAGTAAACGCTTATAACTCAGCCGTTAGGAAGCGCCCGGAGCCACATTATAGCTCATTTTAATGCTCTAAGATAGAACTATCTCGTGGTACCAATAACTCAATTTTTTTATTTTGCGCGATAAGGTCCCTTTTTGCAAATCCGGTCACATATAACACTCACACTATATTCTAAATAGTTCCTTACAATCTTGGTTTATTTAATATTTCATAGTATTCCATATACTATAACACTCACTGTATTTTAAATAGTCTTTACAATCTTGGTTTCTTCCAGTGACAAGTTTATTAGTATTGCATACACTACAATACTCTCACTGTATTCTAAATAGTTCTTTACTATCTTGGTCTCTTCCAGTGACAAGTTTATTTAGTGTGACATATTATATGTCTCACATTTTAGTTTTGATAGACACAGACTTCCAATAGGCTTTATTCTGAAAAATGTAAAATGTGGAAGCATAAACATCTCACCATACATTAGCTATATCACACAAAAGAGGTTCATGGAGTGTGAAGCATGCACAACTCACAATAGCTGCTAACAAATCACAAATAGAATATGTAAAATAAGTATAGAGCTATGATTGCGGTAGCTCAGAGCTCAGAAAGACTGATTTCAAAGTAAATTGAGGGTCACCAACAAGAGTCACCGTTTCCCTGGTTGAAGTGTTATGTGTTTTACACATTTTTGCTTCTAATTGAAAATAGCTAAATATGACTAGCTATAAACTCTTGTTTTCACAGAATGAAAACGGTAGCTACAACAGTGATAGCTTTATAAATCTGTAAGTAATTTAACTGTCATAGCTATTTTGATAGACCTTCACTGCTTACAGGAGAGAGCAGAAAAACTCCACCATTACCACCAATTTGTTTTAAGCTCTTTCGACCCCTTCTCAAATACTGTTGACACACAAACTGCGTAAGGTATAGCGCATTGGGCCTGGAAAATAACTGGTAAGGCACGCCTTTTTGAGACGCTAAATTTAGGAGTTGGCCAAACGCTGCTGGCTCAGGCGTCTCCACCAGCCTCCATTGCCCCGTGGGAAAGAAACCACAGCGTTAAATGGTCCTACAGATCGATGGCTGCTGGGTGTGGAATAGCGCTGGATACGTCAGGGCGAACTGACAGTAGACTAGGTGATAAACTGGAAGAAACGTTTGAGGATGTTGACGTTTCAGGTTTTGAAAAGGTAATTTACTGTAAGTCACGTGTAATGAATAATTTAATTACTGGTTTGGATGATAAATAATTTAGTGTTTTTTTAATATGAAATTCAACAATCAGGTCAATTTGTTTTTGGTTTCAGACTAGAAACAGTGAAATTCTTAGTTCTGAAGATTCCACTGTTAATATATCATATGACAACAGTAAGTTCCTCCTGGCAGTTTAATTTTTACCATACTACAATCAAATTCATAGTGAAATTATTTTTGTTATCACTGCATTCAGCAATAATGTTAATTACAATTTAGTAATGTCTATTTCACAACATTGCTTGTTGCATCATCCTCAAAAGTGGAGTATCAGCACTCTGCCTAGGCACAAGTATGAAAGTTTTAAAAGGTGTTGTTATTATTCCATTTACTGTAAATTAATTATGTGCGTGGAATTATATTATATGAATGATGATTTCTCACTTTTAATTTCTAAGATTTTCTAACTGAAGAGGTTCAGTTGTTCTTGCGTCTAGCTGCTTTGAGAGAGGAGGCATTCCATGTATTTCCATCTGAGGAAGAGGTACTGGCAAATGGAGGAGACTTGTATACATGGAGTTATGATGACTTGAAGCATTGCCCAGTGTTAAGGAAGACAGTCAGTGATACGGTTATGCTGTTGGAGGCCGGGGACAAGTCTTGCAACAAGAAGAAGAGCAGCAAGCCCAACGTTAAGAGAAAACTAGGGCAAATAAGTGCCCAAACTGTGGCTAGTGAACCAGTGAAGACTCATGACCCAGTCACCATAAGAGGAGGAGGAGGAGGAGCTTTCCATCATCAAGAGTCTATCAATGGTGGACAGAATTACTCTAAAGATGTCAACATAGACAGTTCTGGTTACTGGTCCACAGGAACACCTAAGTCAGATGCTGCAGAGATTCACAATGACTCGGTGACGAGGCAAATGCAATTTAAGTCAAGCTGTTGGGATGATACAAGAAACTCAATCGAGAAGAACTTGACTCATTCAGACTTGTGTCCTGATAATGCTGAGGATACCAGAGTTGGTAAAGTGCCCCAGAGCAATGAGACAAACAGTCAGACTGTGAATAGTGTCACTACGTTTCAAAATTACTTCCACTCCATTTCTGGAGAGAATGAGATACGGAAGTCATCAACGGATAGCCTAAAGCAGAATTCAAGTCCACAGGTAAGACAAGTGTTCAACAAAACATTGTAATTATGGTGTTTTCGTTGTTGTTTTTTTTTGTTTTTGTTTTTTTGTTGTTGTTTTATTTGTTGTTATTGCTGTTTTTGTTTTTATTTTTGTACTTCATCAATCTGATCATCCTATTGTCACATGTGTGCAAATGTCAATCCTTTTCTATCAACTGTTAGTAGTAGTTATGTCTGTTTCTTTTTTATCTGTGATTTTTATGATTCTCTTCTTTCTCGATTTATATGAGAAATTCTTAAAGCTGCATTAAACTGCTCAAAGTTAGCTATGGAGTGAAAGAAGGGCAAGAAGAAGTAAGGTTGAACACACCTATACATTAGATTGGAGATCAATGTTCCATACTTTCACAATTAGTTGTTAATTCGTAATTGTTTGGGGGATTTTGTTGTTGTTGTTTTTTTGGTTGTTTTTTTTTGTAGTTGTTGCTGCTTTTTCTTCTTGGTTTTTTGTTGTTTTGATCAAAGAAGGGACAAGTGTAAGACTATGGAAAAAAAATAAAGAAGAGATAGTTGACATAAATTTGACATGCTCAAAACACAAATCCAAAAGACTTGTTAAGTAGGTAAAGAGATACATATGAAGGCATGTGATGTTTCCCTATATCTTCCAATTGCTACACATCTTCACTTCACCATAATAGAGATATTGAGGTCCCAACAACTTGTGTACTGCATTAACTTAACAATCACTCTCATTATAGCTATAGCTACCAAATATATGCAATTTATGACAATATTATTAGCTAAACACTGTAAAATATACAAATGTTGATTCGAGTCTGGTGGAAATTCTGGTGTAAACTACTTGCACACAAATCCCTCAATTATCCTGAACTACAAGAACTTAAGTCATTATAAAACTAATTATTTTGATTCACTAGTCCATGATATAAATTTTAGTTGTCAAATAATTTGCTCACTTTGTAGTTGCCATCATCAGTGCTATACATAAAACTTTTTCTTTGATTCAGTCCTTCTCGGCTGAAATAATTATAATAATAGCAATTTTTTTCTCGTTCTTATAACCTTTTCTTTGCGCTGATACTGGCCACTGCAAAGTGATCCAAAAATATAATGAAAATACTAATAATAATTCAATTTTATCAGGTGCATGTACTTTATATTTTTTTAGCTAAAATTACAATTTTATATCATAAAAGTTTCACTCATTTAGAATGGATCAACAGCTCCAATAGCAGGTTACTTGACACCTCACAATCTAGCCGGATCAGAGACAAATGTTTTCAAACCACTCAAGTCTTCGTCAAGCATGCCCACAATGAATAGCGAATCCTCTCTGGACTCTCATACTCTCTCTCAGTCCAACTTCAGTGAAACCACTTCGAGCTTCTATCAAAATCCACCAGTCCAATCCTTTCGCAAAAAAATGAAATGCGCTCAAAGTGCATCTGTATGTGATGATTCAATTGAGTTTTTACCTCTAGAGGATTCAGCATCTCAGCTTAACTGTCTGGAGACAAAATGTAAAATGGACACTTCCCATAGAATTATAAAAGATACTTCTGAGGTATTCAAGTCGTCATGCAGACATAAGGCCATGCTTACAATTGGCAGCCCACCATATTTAATGACACCGTACCAAAGTGAAATCTCCTCATCAACAAATGGCAGCAGAAATGACTCGCCAAGCCAATATAGCAGTCGTGGCTTGCCAAGCAAGAACAACAGCTGTGACTCCTTGTCAGCAGCTCTGTCTCCTGGTCTCAGGACATTTCTGCGAACTAGCCCTCCGTCTAATAACTACAAAAGTTATGACTCTCACAAATGCTTTACTGACGTCTCCAACTCACCGGCTGATATCTCTGATTTAATCTCGCCACGTCTAAGAGGCTTTCTTTCTCCCAATATGCCACCTCATGCTTCAAATTCTGTCACTCAAGAAGCTGTAGCTGGTCTACCAGAAGACATTCACTTGTTTCACGTGAAGAAGTTATGTAACACTTCACCTGCTCATCATGAGACTGAAATAGATAATGACACTATAAAAGCTAAGTCAAATTCAGACTTGTCTTTGACTAAACTCGGCTATTCTCCATGGTCACATGTTGTCACAAGAACCGGTCCTCTACCATCAGACAATGTGGCAAAGGATGCCTCCACTGCTGCTGAAAATACAACCGTCAAAAGTTTAAATCTTTCAGCCAACTCACAGACTAACATTGCAGGAGTTCGTTATGAAGGACGTTTGAAAATGCCAGGTGTGACAATGAATGACAGTCTCCCATTTCAAAAAACAACCACACAAACGACACCGAAAATAGCAGGTGCTTCTGTTCTAACACCACAGCTACCCATTGCTGGATTCGATTATGGCTTCAGTGAAAGTTCTTCTTCAAGTAGCACTATTACTTCAAGTAATCCATCAGTCTTGTATGACAACAGCATCAAAAGTGACACAGATGTGGAGATTGAAAGGAGCATAGGCCAAGAGAGAATGGCAAGAGAGTCCATTAGTATTGGTGAGAGTCTGTCTTTGGGGAGTGTTTCCATACACATAGAACAGACAGCAGAGGATAGGCTGGCTGAGAATGCGTATTGCTTATTGGGAGGTGACATGAATTTGGATGAGGTACTAGCTGCACCATTGCCATCAATGGATGTCAACCCAGTGGTCTCAGTGAATTCACTCGAGCAGGTATCACAATAATGCAAATTAACTAAATAAATCAGTGGACAATAGTGTGAGAATATAGTACACATTTCATTACATGATACATACATTTTTTTCATATATTATATTATCTAATATATATATATATATAATACTTATTACATGAGTCAGAGTGTGACATGGTGAAATATTTCACTGAGCAGGCTAATTTATTTTCAAGAGCCAGAGGCCGAGTGAAAATAAAGCCTGAGAGTGAAATATCTTGCCATAACACTCTGACAAGTGTAATAAGTGGTTTATTCCACACTAGATATCTTCACTACTGTAGTTAGTACTAGAGGAAAGGTTACTCACAGCCTGTAAAGTTGGCTGTAGGGGCTATCCACTGCCCCCAGCTGATATTTAGCAGCTGCTCTAAACTCTGAGGGTAAAGAGCAGGGTACACCAGAGGAAGGTAGCTGTAAAACCTAGAAAATTGAAAAGTTTGGCTGGTTGCTATAACTACAGGGGTAATGAGCTTGCTCATGAAATAACAGGTGAAGTATCACATGTACCTAAAAATATCATTGTGAAGATATCTAGGGTGGAATAAATATATATTTATATATATATATATTTATTGCAGTTTTGATATTTTTACTTGAATATTTCCGCATCACGCGAGCGTTCTGTATTCTCCCATATTGTACGGTTTATATTGTACGGTACACTACGCATGCGCGTATCGAGTAAAATCAATGAAAATTGAATTGTAACCGGTTGAGAAAAAATATCAAGGCAGCAATAAATCACTTATCACACTCGTCGTACAATATGGGAATGATATTTTACTCTCACGCCACATTTTCACTCACCTTTGGCTCGTGAAAATATTTTGCGTGCTCGTAAAATATTTTCCCATATTGTACTCTGACTCGTGCTATAAGTATTATATATATATATATATATATATATATATAATACTTATTACATGAGTCAGAGTGTGATAAGGAGAGATATTTCAAGAGCAGGCTAATTTATTTTCATGAGCCAGAGGCTAGTGAAAATACAGCCTGAGAGTGAAATATGTAGCCATATCACTCTGACAAGTGTAATAAATGGTTTATTCCATACTAGATACCTTCACTACATAGTTAGTACTAGAGGTAGGGTAACTCACAGAGTAAAGTTGGTTGTAGGGGCTACCCACACCCCCAGCCTGAGGAAGGTAGCTGTAAAAACCAGAAAATTGAAAAGTTTGGCTAGGTTGCTATAACTACACAGTACAGCCTGAAATAACAGCATGAAATATCTGAGTTATTTACCTAAAAATGTCATTGTGAAGATATCTAGGGTGGAATAAATAAATAAATAAATATTATATGTGACAGTACTTGGGAAAAGGGACCAATTACGTAAAATCAAAAATGTACAGTAGAGCCCAAACACCGACAAAATAATTTTTTTTTGGTCAGTCACCTTTTACTCTCTATTTTGACCTCCCGTGCGTGCACGGAAATCCAACCCGCGAGTAATTGAAAATCGTGGGCGAATTCAATTTGTTGCCTAGCAACAAATTACCCCTACCTCGGATAATCCCGGGTAAATTCTTATAAGTTTTTGTTATAGCATTGCAGCAACAGAATAGAAATAATAATGTGAATAATCAAGCTATATAGGTTGATGTTGCTATTTATGAAGTCTTGTAGTTGAAGTCTGCAGACCTGGAGACTCCTGGGACTATTTTTGTGAAGACACTAGAAGAATCAGCAAGTCTCTGACTGGACAAAGGTTTCAGTGATGGTGAGGACTTCTGTCACACTGCAACAAGAGAAGGCAACACATTTTGAAAGTCCATCATTTTTGTTCATTGATTTAAAGAAATTCCTATTGTTCATTTGTTCCAAAACAGGCAACAAGCTGGCTGCAAGACAAATATAATCCTAAACTTAGCTAGCCAGTGAACTAACAAACCAAGCTAGTTGATCATTTCTAAAAGAGTGACTGTATTATAGTTACCATGACTTACTGTAACTATCAAACTGTTGGAAACAGAAAAAAAGAAAAAAAGAAGCACAAAACGGCCTGCAAAACTATGTCTATACGCATCTAGTGCTATTTAAAGTCATACCTGTCTACTCTTACACAATGTAGGGTCTAAACTGAGTAAGGCCTCCCCCATCAATGAAGTAAGCGGCCCCAACTATAACTTACTGCCGTTCAGCTGATCGCCACCATTTTCCAAGCATAGGTAACAGTCTTACGTAACCCGTAACGCGGACTTCTGGTTAGATTACTTGCCGCTCGTATATTTAGTGAACTAAGCAGTGCCTGCTTATAAACTTGGTATCAAAACACTCCATAAGAAGTGCTCTACACAGTGGTATGAATAACTCATTTTTCAATTTTTAACGCAATTGGTCCCTTTTCCCAAGTACTGTCACATATATATAATTATATATAATATATATATATATATATATATTATATTACATGAGTCAGAGTGTGATATGGCAAAGTATTTCAAGAGCAGGCTAATTTATTTTCAAGAGCCAGAGGTGAGTGAAAATAAAGCATGAGAGTGAAATATCTCTCCATAACACTCTGACAAGTGTAATAAGTGGTTTATTCCACACTAGATATCTTCACTACCTAGTTAGTACTAGAGGTAGGGTAACTCACAGGGTAAAGTTAGTTGTAGGGGCTATCCACACCCCCAGCTGATATTTTAGCAGCTGCTCTAACCCAGTTGAGCAGGGTATACCCAAGGAAAGTAGCTGTAAAAACCAAAGGTAGCTATAAAAAAACCCTAGAAAATTGAGTTATTTCAAGGTCAAAAATATCATTGTGAAGATATCTAGGGTGGAATATATATATATATATTATGCTCTGTGGTAACCTTTTACTCTATACTTAAGATTAATTAATGTTACAAATATTGTAATGGGAAAGGTTTCATTTTGTGACATTGTAGTTAATTTAGGTTAAAATTTTTATTTTCAATTTGATTAAATAAACAGTTTTATAATAACAAGTTGTTGAAATGTATATTAGTTTGACCATTTCAAATGATGTTTGTACATTACTGCAGATTAATAAAACTTGCTGTAAACTAAACTATCAAGGTAAAAATTGTTCAAAGCGGTTAAAAAGCATATTTCAAAATATATTTTGGTGCTGCAAGAGAGCTAGAACATAACAAGCTAGCACTCCTGCCTGTCATATTTATATGTTAGTAGAAACAAAAATGAATGATGTTTACATAACAAAATAAATAAACAAAGAATAAAATGAAAAGTGAAAAGCCAATGGTGAAGAGTTTGATAGTTTGATAAATAGTGATGATCAGTAAGATCCCAAACAAGTGCTTGAATTATGGTAGCTACTGGGCATGCTCTATTACGCTTGTATTTGGATGTTGCTCACAATCGACTTGGAGAAGCACCTGTCAATGGTGTACTTTAACCTCAGTGGAACAGAATTATTGGAATGGAGAGGAGACGTGCAAGGTAGGGACCTTGTCCACGCTGCTGACAACAGATCAGACGCACTGGGGCGCTTCTCAGGCTCCTTGGTGAAAATGTAATTCAGGAATAATTTGATACCTGCAATAATTACATTCAAGTGAATGTGCTTGAGAATTCCAAGAATGTGAGATGTTTATAATGGCATAATTAATGAAACATTCATACAATTTTACAATTAGCTATAAAGACTTACAACATTAATTATGTCCATCTCTGATTCTAAATGAGTGATTTAATGATGCAATACAATGTATTCAGAGTCATTATATTATATAAACAATGTCAGAATGAAATATCACTATACTGGGTAATTGGTAGGACAGCCCTGAGCATATTATTTTTAACCCCCAGTGATGGACTTAAAGATTTGTCAGGTATCAATTACATACTTTCCTGTACCTACTACATTTCAAAAGAATTAACTATTCTATGAATATAACTTGTAATATGTAGTGACATATGATGCATGGCTTACTTGTAGACAGGTAGTCTGGACATTTCACTGGCTTAGTCTTGCTGCAGTACGACTGACAGGTGGTCTTTCCTAGAAAAGGTAGGTTCCCCGTAACCATGGCAAATAGTACGACTCCACTAAACAAAAAAAATATAATTATTGACTCGTGGTTAGAAAGGCATTACAAATTAATCATGTGAACTATATACTTTTAATTTTTAAATTATTTATTTTATGGAATTTTACGCCATTGGACTCTATGGGATTTCATTAATTGTAAACTAAGGCTTAATTCTAGTGGTAAAGCTATAGATAGTGCCAAGGTGTTCTGCGTCTACTGCAACTATATACTGTAACGTTCTACGAAACACTTTACTATTACACACACATCGTACAAAGCACTTTACTAATTACACAAACGCCCTATGAAGCACTTTACTATTACACATAACTATCAAACAGTAAACTATCTTGTAGTTATAGCGCTCATTTTGCCCACACTAAGCTTCTTAGCATAAAACAAGCAATTATTCAACACTTGTAGCAGTCATTTGCAAACTGTGAGTGTTGCTAGCACCACTTACAGACTCCATACATCAGCCTTCTTGGCATCAATGGTTTTGCTGTCTTCGCATACCATGTGAACTTCTGGGGCAGCATAGCTCTTAGAACCACAAGGTGTTGACAAATTGTCATCTTGAAGGTTTAAGGCAAACCCAAAATCTAAATGCCAAAATGAAGAGAAAGAGAGAGAGAGAGAGAGAAAGAGAGAGAGAGAAGTACATAGCTAAAAAGCTATTGAAATAATCTGAAAGTATTTTTACCCAGTGAAATGATTCTACATTTAATTATGTAAGAAACATTTTCTTTAAAATATATTTTCTTAATACTTCACCTACTTAGCTACTTTTCATTGTTGATAGTCACACCTACCATGTCACATGACCTTCAAGCACTCGACCTCCCAAGTTCTCTTCAGGTTACAACACCACACACACACACACACACATACACACAGCTACACACATACCTCCCAGCTTCACACATACCTCCCAGCTTCACACATACCTCCCAGCTTCACATTGTAGTTTCTATCCAGCATCACATTTTCACACTTAAGGTCTCTATGGACAATGTTAGAGCAATGGCAGTACTGCACTGCGTCACAAATTTGCTGGAAGAAGAATCTGGCTTCCCCTTCTGTCAGCTTCTTCCGGTCATTAATGTGATCCAGAAGGTCACCGTTGTGAGCCAGCTCCATGACGATGTAACACCGCTCAGCCGTCTGCACTATCTGGTGGGTCTTCAAGACATGCGGGTGGTTGAGCTTTCCCAGGACAGCTATTTCTCGAGCGAGGAATTTGTTGAGGTGCTTCTCCTTTGAGTAGATCTTGTCCACCACTTTTATGGCCACCTGAATTATTTGTAGTGATACATTGTTGTGAAACCTTGTCATCCTAATCCTGTATCTGGTGTATAGCTAAGTCTGGTCCCCAACCTATTTTTGTAGTTGATCTGGGATAGTCTTCATCAATAATAAGCACGTTTCAGAGGTGCCAATAAGTCATATGTTTTTCACACTTCAGATTTTCTCACTGAACACACCCTATGCACCAATATTTTCTTAACTGCCAGTCTCACACTCAACTCAGTAATATTTATGTATATGTAGCTATGGAATAGTTGTATAGACTGCATTGCTACCCAACTAAAAGTCAATAACTCCATAGTTTAAACTGTTTATGCATAAACTACTAAGTGTAAGAGGTGAAGGACCCGATACTGTAGCTGTACTGAATAATATTATGTTCCAATATTCATATTTCTCTACATACTAGAGCCAGTTATAATACTTTGCCAGCAGGATTCTTTGTTGAACCCCATAGCTATACCTGCTTCCTAAGCGTGGGCGACCAGGCCGCTTTCACTTTTGCGTAGCTTCCCGAACCAATGGTGACGCCAACGACGTAGCCTAAGGAGTCAGCGGACGGCACGAGGTCTGTAGTTGTATTCCAGCACTGCACAGCGTTTTCAGTTAGACGCTGATCAACTCTAGACTTCTCCGCCATTCTACAGATGACCTCTCGCCAAACGGGTGATTTTACAGCGGAGGCGAGAACTGGTGATGAGTTATGGAATCTGCTTTCCGTATATGCGCGTGGCTACAATTTTTTTTTACTGTACACAGGTACTTCAATAACTAAATGATAGCAATTGTAGAAGAACCTCGATCCACTTTGTCAGCAAAGTAACGAGGGGTGCTTGCGAACATCGAATCTAGTAACGCTGATTAGCTAGTTTCTCGTTGGGAGACGTAGACTTTTTATTAGGACGAGCATTAAACGGACAGTTCAGCATAATCCAGTTGCAACGTTTTCAGTTCATTTCTTTACACCAGTTCACTGTATCTTTAATTTACATAATTAGCAGTAACTAAGAACTTGACACCTAATGCTTTTGTACGAAATGCAATTTTACGCCTCCCTAATCAGTTTCAAGGGAGCGAAATTGGTGCTAATTTACAACTAATACGTTCGACTATGAAGAATAGGGTAACTAATTGCCAGTGTTAGCACAGCTATATTAGAATTGTAACAAGTGAAACATGACTGCTTGAAACACTAAATTGATTGTACCTCAATTTTTGGATGTTCGCTGGATGTGTATTTGCGAGTTGATAGTTAAGGTGGCCCATGATTTCGAAACCCCTTACCATACCTCCGTCAGCGAGACTGAGCACCCGAAGGCACTTTACCTGGCACTTTTTTTGACCCGAAGTGCCGACTAAAGCCACACCTCTCTCCGACCTACTGCCTTCCACCTACATACTTAGTGAGCTCCTTTTTGCGTTTGGGAAGCCTTAGTAAAGAGCGTGGTTGGATAGCTGCGGTAGCGATCGAACGAGCTGCCGACTTCGGTGGAAAGGTAGAAGTTAGGGAGAGGGGGAAAGCATTTAGGCTCCCCGTTTTAATGCTCTATTCAGAGCTGGATGGCCGGTGGGTGTTTCAGTGAAGCGTATGCATGTGTTGGAAGAAGCTGCTGATGATACTGGCTTAACTGTGCAACAAGTAGCAGTAAGTTACGAAGACGTGGCTTAGTATAGACTGGCTATATTATTTATTTGGTCTAGGATAGTATGAAGAAGGATAGTACAACATAGAGCATGCCAGAAGCACTGGATCAGTGAAGATTTTTCAAGATATCTTTGACATCCAGGCAGAATTTTCAACGGGAATAGGCAAAATGAAATGATTAGGTGAACTGATATTTAATAATGCAATTTAAGTTGTTGTTGTTGTTTTTTATTTATTTTTGTCTTTGCACAAGAAGGGGCAGGGTGGTGTATCCAGGGCTCCGCTAGAGTAGTTTGTATTACAGAGTTTTATGGAATAGTTGGGTACTATTTTCCCCTCAAAATAACAATATTCTGTCATCTTTTAAAAGTATTTGCAAATATAACTATGGTACAAAATAATTGAACCACATCGGCAACTTTTGGAATTATTGCTAGATAGTCGCCCTCTCCCTAGGGCTTCCTCCTCAGGATCGGGTTGGTTATCAGTGATAATTCCTCAAACGCATGGTTCAATTTGAAGAAATATCGCTCCAGCCCAGAGAGGGTGTTTATCTAGTGATAATTCTGAATTGCCATGGTGTAATTATTTCATTCCATGGTTACCATTTCATACTGTGTAAACGACCAAATAATAGCATATTTTGATGGGAAAATTTGTCCAACATTAACAATTATAGCAGCGAGGGAAAAAAATGTATCATATATAATGAGAAGTATAGAGTGAACTGACAAGTGTTGTAGTAATCATTTTAGTAATCATGATTGTAAGGAAGGGATCGTAGAATGTATACATACAGTAAGAGACAAAATAAAGTTTCAGATTTCGTTCCATAGTACGGCCGTAAAATGGTAGTCTTTTTATTTTAGATTTTACCGTTGTGTTCCGTACCGTTTTGACTAAACGGCCAACACCGTATACTAAAACAGTAAAAATAACGGTTAAGCTTTTCCATCGATTCACTGATATTTTCTAGCTAGAGCCTCTTCCATTGCTATGTCAGCAAACTAAGGCCTTGTATCGCCCGTTAAATGCTTCGGGGATAGGTATATCCAGTGAACAAGTGTGTGTGTGTGTGTGTGTGTGTGTGTATGTGTGTGTGTGTGTGTGTGTAAGTGTTGTGTGTTGCAAGAATGTAGCACAAATGGACTAAAATAGCAAATAAATATTATAAGTGGCTGGCATTCCAATTGAAGCTTCAGGCAGACCCAGCTCGCTCGCTCGCTCGCCGTTGTGCAGAAGCATATCATTAGTACTACATTAGCTGTGGTTGGGTAAGTACAGATACCGATGTATGTGTAACAATGAGGATTTTAAAATGATATAACGCAGTAACAAGGTGATATGTGAAAGTGATATAATACACACTTACAAATACAGAAGAATAGTGCATGCTAGATAATTACAAATGTTGACTGATAGTGAAATGATAACTAAAAAATATTGACAAGTGGAATATTTGGCTTAGGTATTCAACACAACACAATATACTTACAGAGAGCATTGGCTATGCTGTCTCAATTGAAACTAAACATTTTGAGGTGTGTATGGAAAAACTTAACACACACAAACACACATGCACACACACAGAGAGCCATATATGCACAGACACATACAATGCAAACAGATGAAAATGTATTGGAGGATGTTATACAATTATTTACTTATTTATTTATTCATGTTTTATCTATTTAGGAATGCTTCAAATTTCCAGTAATGGCATGGGAGAGACGGAACTTAATCAAGAAGAAGTAGACTGTGAGCTTGAAAGAAGAAGGTATATTGTCAACCATTAATTATATATCATTATTATAGTAGATAAGATATGTATTGTATTATAATAGTGTTCAGTAGGTCCCATGAATGGTTCTGAATTTTATTTTGTGGAAGAACTGTAAATGGGTGCAGTCAGCCATTCATTCACTGTATTTATTAAACTTTGTGTGCATGCATGACAGGCTCTAGTTGTTGTCCTGGCAGTTTGTGTGTCTGTCTGTCTGTCACGCTGTGATTTTAGAGATACTGACAATTAACTGTTAATTTAGTTTGTTGTACATCACACATACTAAGTGTAGCAACTAGAGTGGCCAAGAACGGCATTATGCAGCAAATAAATTATGTGTGTGCAATCATTCCATATGCTGTATGAGGCCTACCACCATGCAGCAGTTAGTAGCACCACAGTGAGCATACAGTGAAACCTCTGATAGTGAACTATCTAAGTAAATCACCTTATTAGTGAATTTTCCGTTTGCCCCTACTTACTCCCAATAGAAAATGTATGGCTTATCCCCCCCTTAAAGCAAGCATCGATATTTAATGTAACAACAAAACCAATGCAATGCATGCTATTAATATACTGTATAAACAACTTTCGAAGGCAAACAACCCGTGACTTGTGAACTGATAGCCTGGTCCCAAATTGTTCTCACATCAGAGGTTCCACTATATTAATTATATATGCACATGTCTGAGAAATCTTGGGATTTCATCTGACCCCAGCATCAGTTGGGCATCACCTCCTACAAATACATAAACTGTGCAATGATGCTCCCATGCATCACAGATCTTTGCCCCCACTAACTGGCCTTTATTAATATTATAATGTTTGTGCCGTTTCTACAATATCATTCAATGTGAGCCAAAAATGATTGATGACATTATACATTACAACATGACCATTGTTTCTTTACAATAATATGTTCGTCCTGCATGAACAACCCCAAATCAGATATCCAGAAATCCCACTCATCAATAGACACATCCTGCCGTGATCCGAGACATGAATTGGATGCCGCTGTCCTGGAGTGATCCCAGATGCTGCCATTGTCTTGATGTGACATACCAATTTTTAGACAAGACTCAACTGATGGTGGTCTTACTCTAAAGATAACATAAAAATTATATCAAAATGAGCAAAAACAAACAAACAAACAAACAAAGAAAAACATCACTAACAAACATGACACCCTAAATACATCATCTTGAAATACAAATCATTTAAAACAGCCCCCCCCCCCCCCCCCCCCCCCCCCACAAAAAAATAAATAAATAAATAACAGACAAACAAACTTAAAGACTGTGGGTGGATCAATGTTTTAACATGCAAGCATTTGATCGAGTGCTAAGGGTTTAGTTGCCAACCATAGGCAATTCCCAGATCTATCCTGATGTACTAATTGTAATACAATTTTGCTACAGCTACTTCTCGCAGTAGTAATATCTGCTTTGATTCCGCCTTTCCCGATGACTTTAAAAGTGAAGATCTGTCATTGCACCATCTCAGTATTATTTTCAATGGAAAGATTTAATAGGCATGCTGGTGGGTGTGGTCCGTTACTGGAATGTTGGGAACTATATTAACCGACGAAGTTGCATTTATAATTCAATGCTATTCTCCGTACACGAAATCTGTGGCTCGTTTACCATATTCTGAACTCCTTCCGAAGCATCCCCGGCATGCCCTTTGACCTCTAGCTCCTTCTATTCAAATTTAAAAAAGTAGCCGTGGTAAGAGAACCCTCCATTATAGCTCACTATCTTTTCAAATCGATCCACACCATGTTTACGAGTGCTCTAACTTTTTTTTTTTTTTTTTTTTGCTTAGTTGGTAAAAATCAGAAGTAGATCACCACACAAATCATACTTATAAGCACATTAATTCTAACCTGAAAGGACAGCAAGAAAGTAACATATTGTTAGTTATTTCAAAGCAGCAGAAAATAGACAAGGAAAGTGTAGCTGAATCTATAATACCTGTGAAGCAAGGTTTAGCAAACTTGAGTATGCAACGCCTGCATTATTCTCTCATTATGCTAGCATTATATTCTTAATTCTTCTGAGAAAATGAAACTCTTTAATCAGCCAAGATGCACATTAACATGAGTAAGTTTTTTTGAGGAGGAACTATTTTAACTTGATAAAATATGAACTAAAAATGGCAATGAAATAATGGTATTGCGTCATCTTGCTGTAGTTCCATTGTGAAAGACAAGGTAGTTGAGCTAGTAGTTTCAATAACTAAACATAAGAGGATAATTTTGTATGGCATTAGACATCTACTGATCAGTTACTAAAATCAGACGTCAACACCACCTTCTATCATCAGCAATTTATCCATAGATAGTATACATACTATAGAATTCATTCTAGACTCTCATGATTACAGCCAGTGTTATTTGGGTTTAGAGATTCCAGACTTGCTTTAGTTATTCACATACAATGAAAGAAAGGCTTTGTTTTATAAGCTAACAAACTATCTCTTTCTTCTTGAGTAATGGATTCTCTTCTGCTCCTTTGTCTGTACTTCTTCCTGATTCTCAGTCTCACTGTACTTCAATCCATGATTGTGGACTTTGCCTTCCCTGTTGAATCTTCACTTGTTCTACACACAAGTCATCGTTTCCTTAACCCATTCACCAGCATAAGCGCATATGGTGCCGACTATTCAGTTGACACTTCTCTGATTAAAAAAAAATTGATTATCCAATGTAATGTTCTAATTTTTTTTTGTTTCACGTTGCTGTGATGTAGCACTTCCTGTAATAAAAAACATTTGAAATGAAAGCATCAGTATTTTGTTTTTTAGAATATTTAAAAAAAAGTATGGCCCAGAACGCTTACCTTTGAGCGTCAGTCTGCCCAAATATTTTATGGTACGAGGCTCTGTAGCTCAGAATTTTGTAGCTAGAAGGTGAACAAGCCGTGCACTGTGTTTGAACTCCATAGCAGCGTCATGACTGTCTGTAATTGAATTTAAGATTGAACGTCAGTAAAAGGTAAGTCTGAATTTTTAGCTTTTCTCTTTTTGGACTATGGGACGTTTTTTTTTTTGGATACTAGAAAATACTTTTGTGTTAATTTGCTGTAAAAATTCTTCTCTAGTTGATTGTCTTTACAGGAAAAGAATAAAAATAAAAAATATCATGAAATGATTAAATCACCCCATTGGTCGTCATAAATCTGCCGGTGAAAGGATTAATTGCCTCTACTGAATTATAGCGTAACCCTTTTCCTTGTCAATTTTATAACAAACAGTTGGTAACATGAAAAATACATGATATTTTTTATTTCTTTTCAGTAAAGGCATTTCAGCAAGAATAGAATTTTTTTAAGCACATCAACACCAGACTCTTTACCATTGGAGTTAGCAAGATAGGCATGATGGAGGAACAAGCAAGCAAGGGACAAACAATAGGCCAGATGACACAAACAGTAAACAAATTCATTAGTACTTCACACATGACTGTACACGAGAATGAACATGCACTCACACTTCATTCACATAATTATCTTCACACAAACACCCCCATAGACACGCCCCTTGGACTGAGCTATAGTATGCAGTGGACTGACCCCAGCTCAGTTCAGTACAGTTGTTGTTGTAGTTGCAGTTGTGGTTTAAGCCACTCTGCTATTCAGTTTTTCAACTCCTCTAGCCATTAGCCTGGAACTCTACTTCATCGCATCACATCTCTTCTTCATTGCATACTTTTCTTGAATACTTTTCGACTTTCTATTCATTTGTTCAACGTTGTATTATCATCTACTTCGATTCAATATAATTTCAAAACCTATCTACTTTGATTGTCTGGGGTGTTGTTTAACTTCACTCTAGGCTAGCATACAGCGTAACATTTGCGCAGGAAGCGACATTCCCAGTGCAGTGTTCGGTTCATTCAAGGGTGAGTTGTGTTGCTTATACCGAGTAACCATCCGCTACGCTTAATTGCGCACTAGATCATTCAAGTATAATAGCCTGCAGAGAAGAGCTAAAAATTAGGACTTACCGTTTCTAACGGTATTATAGATGAAGCTCAATTTCTGACGATCTCAGAGTTGCTACGGAGTTCAGACAGAGTGCACAGCTTATTCACCTTCTAGCCGCTGTATTCTGAGCTTCAGAGACCCGTACTTAAAAAAAATTTGGGCGGACAAACACTCAATGGTAAGTGTTCTAGCTAGTTCCCATACTTTAAAACAAATCGGGTGGAAGAACGATTTCTATTGCTGGTCACATAATTGACAATGAATACCTGTTCGTATAAGCAATTGAAAACCTGGGCGTTAACTTGGTACGTGACGACGTTTATATTTATTAAAGAAATGGACAGAGTGGGCGCTTTCGTGATAGTGGGTGCTTACCCCTGTGGGCACACCCACATGAAGAAATAAGAAGAAGGAACATGTGTGTGTGTGTGTGTGTGTGTGTGTGTGTGTGTGTGTGTGTGGCGTGTGTGTGTGTGTGTGGCGTGTGTGTGTGTGTGTGTGTGTGTGTGGCGTGTGTGTGTGTGTGTGTGTGAACATTAATTGTTTATGCTGTAGCATGGGACCAGCAGTTGATTGTGTAGTCGTATGTGGTCATGATTTGTTTGTGTCAGTTGTGTTAATAAATGTAAGAGTGTTGTGTGTATGTGTGCATGTCTGTAGCAGAGCAGGAACTTTGCATCTTTTCATGGATGGAGTTTGGAGTTCTATAAAAAAAACAAACCTGGCTCCACTTGTCATACCAGTCTGGATTCATGTCACTCAATTCGTTGTGTGTGCATTTTTCTCAATTAAAGTAATTTAATCTACCTTGAGACTTAACCTGAGGATTGGTTAGCGGTTCACCGTGGGTAGCTAGAGAGGATCTTGATTCTGGTGGCAGCAACTATTTGGCAACTATTTGGCTTGTCATCAGGTGCGAGCAGCCGAGCAGAGTGAACAACTCTCCTGAGCAAGCCCACATACCCTATAGACTGCGATAACAATAATAACAATATTAGCAAGTAAGTGAAGCTAGTGAGTTCAGCTGCCTTTAATTATTGCGCCAACATCGTAAGAATCCTAATGAATTAAAGTTTGTGCCTATAAAAACTAGCTATCCTTGGGGTAGATGTGAGGACTTGAAATTTAGTTTACCTTGTTGATCAACAACACATAGTCGACTATGAGACCCATCATAAGACTACACCACCATATTATTAGCATCATTACACGAGCACAGCTGGATCACTAAAACGTACCGCTTTGAAAGCATAGCAGACTATAAGAGCTCCTGATAAAATACTACTATTACATGGAAAGTGCACTTTGACCTCAAGAGTGCTGTTAAATTTCAACTTCAGTGTGAGTGTGAAGCTAGAGGTGAGAAACTAAAAAATATACCCATTCATTCAATGACATTGCTTTACCTAACCGTTTAAGCTCATGAATAAACACCATTTATGCTGTTGCTACTAACATCAGGTGATATGCTAAAGTGATATAATACTCATGTACAAATACGGAAGAATAGTGCATGCTAGATAATTACAAATGTGGAATGATAGTGAAATGATAACTAAAAAATATTGACAAGTGGAAGGAGCTTTGGCTTTGGTCCACAACACAACACAATACATTTACAGAGAACTTTGGCTGTGATGAAGCAATTGAAGCAATACAAACATTGAGGTTTGTATGGAAAGTTCACTCATATATACATACACACACATACAGACTCACATATGCGTGCCAAAGTGGTGTTTCAATAAACAGCTGCTAGGGACAAAGCTGTTTGTATAATTGGCGAGTGAGCGAAGCGAGCGAGACACTATCACGGGTAACCTAATTGAAAATCAGGGATATTTGCTTATAATGTTTGGATGTACGTATGTCATTTTGTACTTTGACCCTGGCATTTTTGTGTTAGTTCGGTGATCGACCCCGTCCCAAACTTCACTAAACAGAATCCTCTGGTTTATCGATCATTACCCGTATCATCCTAGAAATGGAATTGTTTACCGTTTTGAATTCTTTTCCATGAAGCCTAAGCAATAGTATTTACTTGAATATTCATTGGCCATTAGGCTAACCACGAAGATAAGTCTTGCGTACATAGGTATACCCAGTTGTGTGAAAGTAGTGTGTGTTAGAGCTACTACTTAACTAAAGAATATAACAAAGAAAACGTTTAAATAACATGATTTGTTTTGTTGTTTGTTGCTTTTTTTTTTCAATTCAAATAGTTGCGGCAAGTGGTTACTATGGCATTGAATCCCCTTTACCCTATACGTGTAATTTAAAACTCGAACTTTTCTTTTAGTAGCTTGAGTGTTAGAATTTAAAATCAATCTCTTTGTAGTTTTAGGCTCGCTCGCCATTTATGCTCAAGCACATCACTAGTATTATTACTAGTAGTGCTAGAGCACTATAATAGTAAGTGAGATAGCTCAGCTATATTTCGGATTTAATAATATTAAATTCTCAAAAAAATTTAATATTAATCCATAGATCAATACCCTAAATAACATTCAGTAAAAGACGATATTGCATTAACTAAAAGTGGGTGGAATCCGTGAGAGAAGGCGGCGTAGATTTCAAAAAGGAAGGTGAAAGAACGATAGAGAAGCAAAAGGTTCGCAAAGTGTAAGTCCACAATTATGATAGAAGGACAGAGAGATTCAGAGGTAGGAGAGATAGACAAAGGAGGAGAAGCGACTCCATGACTTAAGAAGAAGAGCTGAAAAAAGGAAGGAGGGAGATAAGAAAAGCTGAAATAGTTCAGGGAAAA